>ENA-OSET01000866-OSET01000866.1-sediment-metagenome-genome-assembly--contig:-NODE-866-length-33042-cov-4.794873_pt1 | contig 33042 bp, 31 predicted proteins | sample MGYA00237882_ERZ534229 | MGnify/ENA primary metagenome ERZ534229 (study PRJEB26408, sample SAMN06266212) | sediment metagenome | isolation source: Hudson Canyon methane seep mesocosm | place: USA:Hudson... | reverse complement strand
CCACCACAGTCGTCCCACCCGACTGCGACATCGGAGAACTCCTCGCGTACCAGCTCGTAGCCCCACTTCTGGAAGGCTCCCTCGGTGAACTTCATGATGTTGCCCTTGTGCACCCAGTGGATCCGAGGACGACCGCGATCCACCGCGTACTGGATGGCGGCCCGTTGTAGTCGCTGGGAACCGGTCTTGGAGATCGGCTTGATGCCGATGCCGGCGTCTTCGGCGATGCGCCAGCCGAATGCGTCCTCCAGCAACTCTCGGAGCTTCAGGGCATCCGGCGTCATCGCCTCTACCTCGAGGCCTGCATAGATGTCCTCGGTGTTCTCGCGGAAGATCACCATGTCCACCAACTCGGGCCGCTTCACCGGCGACGGCACCCCCTCGAACCAACGGACGGGTCGCAGGCAGACGTAGAGGTCCAGGATCTGGCGGAGGGCCACGTTGAGGCTGCGGAAGCCGCCACCGATCGGGGTGGTCAGCGGACCCTTGATACCGATCAGGTACTCGGAGAAGGCCTCGACCGTTTTCTGGGGCAGCCAGTCGCCGGTCTCGTTGTAGGCCTTCTCGCCTGCAAGCACCTCCATCCACTCGATGGAGTGGCCGTACCTGGCCGCCGCGGTGTCCAGCACGAGCCGGGCCGCCGGCCAGATGTCCACGCCGGTGCCGTCGCCCTCGATGAACGGGATGATCGGGTCGTCGGGGACGTTCAGGACACCGCTTTCGTTCATGGTGATCTTTTCTGCCATGGGAACGACCCTACCGATTGCGGGCTCATCGGCATTCAGCGGAACAACCGGCAGACCGGGCCGGCATCGAAGAAGAACTTACGTGATCCCGAAGTCGGCCGGGCCAACTTGTCCGCAAGGTGCCGTCTGTCGGATCTCCCGTGATACGGGAAAGTAGGGCACCTACCACCCAGACGGAAGGTGCATGACCCAGGCACCGGACCTCGGCGCCGGGGCCCACGCGACCCGGCTACGAGACAGAGCGTTCAGCCGCCTCGACGGTGTTTCGCAGCAGCATGGCCACCGTCGTCGGGCCCACGCCACCGAGGCGGGGGGTGATCCACGACGCCACCTCGCCGACCGACTCATCCACGTCGGCCAGCAGCCTGCGACCCTCCCAGGAGATGCCCCCGCTCACCACGACCGCTCCGGGCTTCACCATCTCGGGCTTCACGAAGGACGGTACGCCGAGGGCTGCCACGACGATGTCGGCCTCACGAGTCAGGTCCGCCAGGTCCGGAACAGCCGAGTGCACAACGGTCACCGCTGCGTTGGCGCCGGGAGCCTTGGTGGTCAGCAGCAGCGCCAACGGCCTGCCCAACGTCGGACCGCGGCCTATCACGACCACGTGCCTTCCGCTGATGTCGATGTCGTAGTGCACGAACATGGCCTGGATACCGGCCGGCGTACACGGCACCGGCCCGTCCTCCTGAAGGACCAGTCTGCCCAGGTTCGTCGGATGGAGGCCGTCAGCATCCTTGCCCGGGTCCATGGCGGACAGGGCGGCGTTGAAGTCGAAGCCGTCGGCGACCGGGTGCTGGATGATGTACGCGTGGATCGACGGGTCCTCGTTGAAGGCCGCGACGGCCTCATCCAGGGCTGCCGGAGGATCACCGGCCTGGACCTGAATGTGGCTGGAGACGAGGCCCACCGACTCACAGGTCTCGTGCTTCTTGCGGACGTAGCCGGCACTGGCGCCGTCGTCGCCGACGAGGATTGTGCCTAGGCCGGGCGTTATGCCGATGGCCTTGAGGGCGTCCACCCGGGCCCTGACATCGTCCAGGACGGCCTCGGCGACCGGTCCACCTTCGAGAAGTCGTGCGCTCATGCGTGCGACGCTATCGGACGTCCGGAGGCTGTCGAACGGCCCGCTACTCAGTGTCGGAAGTGGCGTTCACCGGTCAGCACCATCGCCATGCCGTGGGCGTTCGCGGCGGCGATCACCTCGTCGTCACGCATCGACCCTCCCGGCTGGACCACAGCTGTGGCGCCGGCATCGGCGGCCGCGTCCAGGCCATCCCTGAACGGGAAGAAGGCGTCGCTGGCACAGGCCCCACCGACGGCCCGACCAGCAGCCTTTTCTGCGGCGATACGTCCGGCGTCACGGCGATTCTGCTGGCCGGCGCCGATCCCCACGGCACGACGGTCCTTCACCAACACGATCGCGTTCGAGTTCACCCGTGCTGCCACCCGCCACGCGAACTCCAGGTCTGACCACTCTGACGCCGTGGGTTCCCGGTCGGTCACCACCTGCCACGTGGCCGGCTCGGCGATGAGACGATCAGCGGTCTGGACCAGCAGCCCGCCGTCGATCCCCCTCACGTCCAGTTCCGGCCAGCCAGGCCCATCGGCCTCCAGTATCCGGAGGTTCTGACGGGCCTGGAGGTGGGCCAGGGCGTCGGGCTCGTAGGCAGGCGCGACGACCACTTCGGTGAACACCTCGGAAAGCGCCTCGGCCATCACCATGGTGACAGGACGGTTCACGGCCACGATCCCGCCGAATGCCGACACCGGGTCGCACTCGTGGGCTGCCAGGTAGGCGTCGGCGATGTCGGAGCCGACCGCTGCCCCACACGGGTTGGCGTGCTTGACGACCACGGCACACGGCTCCTCGCCGAGACGGTGCACGAGGCGCCAGGCGGCCTCGGTGTCGAAGAGGTTCAGGTACGACATGGCCTTTCCGCCGTGGGCCACGGCGGTGTCCCACCACCCCGTCGTTCCTGCAGCCCGGTACCGGGCACCCACCTGGTGGGGGTTCTCGCCATACCGGAGGTCCTGCACCCGTTCCAGGGCCAGGTGCATGGAGGGTTTGAGGGGATCACCGGCGTGGTCCGAAGCCGGGTCGGCATCGAACCACGCGACGATCGCGGCGTCGTAGGCAGCGGTGTGGGCGAACGCCGCCCTGGCCAGTCGGCGGCGGGTGGCATCTCCCAGCCAGCCGTCGGCCCTGAGTTCCTCGACGACAGGCCCGTAGTCGGCCGGATCCACCAGCACGCCGACGTGGGCGTGGTTCTTGGCCGCCGCCCGGACCATGGTCGGACCTCCGATGTCGATCAGCTCGATACCCGGATCGAACGTGAACGGGTAGAGGTTCCCCACCACCAGGTCGATGGGCGTGATGCCACGCTCGCCGAGGTCGTGCATGTGGGCCGGATCCGACCGGTCAGCCAGGATCCCGCCATGGACCACCGGGTGGAGGGTCTTCACCCGACCGCCCAGCATCTCCGGGGCCTGCGTCATCTCGGCCACCTCGGTCACCGCTATGCCTTCGGCCGCCAGCAGCGACGCCGACTTGTCGCTCGCGACCAGCTCCCACCCCAGCTCCACCAGCGAGGTGGCGAGGTCCACGATCCCCGTCTTGTCGTAGACGGACAACAGGGCCCTGCGACCTGCAGGGGCGCTCATGTGGATGCTCCCCCGAAGGCGCCAGCCGGAACCGATGGGACCGGAAGGGTCGAGTCGCCGGCCAGGACCGAACGGATGGTGTCCACGTAGAGGCGCCGCTCCACGGCCTTGATGCGCCCGTGGAGGCTGGCCTCGTCGTCGTCGGGGCGGACCTCGACCGTCCCCTGGGCCAGGATCGGCCCGGCATCCACCTCGAGGGTCGCCAGGTGCACGGTGCAGCCGGTCACCGTCACGCCGTGGGCAAGGGCATCGCGGACCGCATGCCAGCCGGGGAAGGCGGGCAGCAGAGCGGGATGGGTGTTCAGGATCTGCCCGGCGAAGCGGTCGTAGGCCGGCTGGCCGAGGATCGTGCCGAATCCCGCCATGGCCACCAGCGAGACTCCACGATCGACCAGCAGTTCCGTCAGGCGCACCGTGTAGGCGTCGCGGTCGAAGTCGTCGCCGAAGGAGTCCCGGTGCACCACGACCGCCTCCACGTCATGGTCGGCCGCCAACGCGATGGCCGGACACGGGCGATCCGAGACGACCAGGGCGACTGGCAGACCGGCTGCCATCATCGCGTCCAGGATCGAACCCGTTCCCGAGACCAGCACCGCCAACGACATGTGGGCGACCGTACCAGTGGCCCCGTCAGCTGATTCCGTCAGCCCAGGTCTGCGACGATGTCGGCCATGTGCTCGCCGGCCTCGGTCGGGTTCAGGCCGACCCGGACACCGGCGGCACGCAGCGCATCCATCTTGGCGGCGGCGGTTCCCCGACCTCCCGAGACGATGGCACCGGCATGGCCCATCTTCTTGCCGGGCGGAGCGGTCACACCGGCGACGTAGGCCGAGACTGGCTTGGTCATGTGGTCGGCGATGAACTCGGCGGCCTCCTCCTCGGCGGACCCTCCGATCTCGCCGATCATCATCACCGCCTTCGTCTCCGGATCGGCCTCGAACGCCGCCAGGCAGTCGATGAACGATGTGCCGGGCACAGGATCACCACCGATGCCGACACAGGTCGTACAGCCGATGCCCTTCTCCTTGAGTTCGAACAACGCCTGGTACGTGAGCGTGCCGGACCGGCTCACGATGCCCACGGGGCCACCGGGCAGGGCGATATGGCCGGCGGTGATGCCAATGTTGCACTGTCCGGGAGAGATGATCCCCGGGCAGTTGGGACCCAACAGCCGCACGTCGGGGAAGTCCCGGCGGAGCCGGTTGTAGAGGTCGGCCTCGTCATGGGCCGGTACGCCCTCCGTGATCGCCACGATGAACTCCACACCACCCCTGGCAGCCTCCAGCACGGCCTCGTGGACACCGGGTGCCGGGATGAAGATGCACGAGGCCGTAGCCCCGGTCTCGGCGACCGCCTCGGCCACCGTGGCGTAGACGGGAATGCCGTCCACGTCGGTCCCGGCCTTCCTGGGGTTGGTGCCGGCCACCACCTGCGTGCCGTAGTCACGGTTCAACAGACCGTAGTAGCGGCCCTGGCTGCCGGTCAGGCCCTGGTAGACGACCTTCGTGTCGGAGTCGACGAAGATGCTCAAGGCTCAGGCCTCCCGGTTCTCGTCGGTGCCCGCTGACGCGGCCAGCTCCACGGCCTGTCGGGCCGCCTCCAGCATCGTCGGAGCCATCTGGAGGGTGTCGGACAGGTGCGGCTCCAGGATGGCCCGACCCTCCTCGGCGTTGGTGCCGTCAAGTCGGATCACGATCGGGGCGTCGATCCGGACCCGTTCGAGGGCCCCGATGATGCCGTTGGCGACCTCCTCACCCCGGGTGATGCCACCGAAGATGTTGATGAAGATGGACCGAACCGCCGGGTCGTTGTTGATGACCTCCAGAGCTCCGGCCATGACTTCGGCATTCGCGCCCCCACCGATGTCCAGGAAGTTGGCGGGGCTGCCACCCACCTGGTTGAGCACGTCCACCGTGGACATGGCCAGCCCGGCTCCGTTGGCGATCACGCCCACGGAGCCATCCAGGCCGACGTATTGGAGGCCCCGGGCATGGGCCGCCGTCTCGCGCTCGTCGCGGGTCTGGGTCTCGTCGAACACCGCGTAGTCCTCATGGCGGAACACGGCGCTGCCGTCCAGCGTGACCTTCGCGTCGAGCACGTGGATCCTGCCGTCCGGGGTGAGTATGAGCGGGTTTATCTCCACCAGGTCGGCGTCGCCGTCCACATAGGCCGTGTAGAGCTTCTGCAGGATGTCCACAGTGCCCTCCACCGCAACCTCCGGCAGGTTCCCCGCGGCTACCCAGGCCCGGGCCGCCGCCTCGTCGAGGCCGTCGACCGGGTCAATCCAGACCTTGGCGATGGCATCCGGATTCTCATCCGCCACGGTCTCGATCTCCACGCCGCCCTCCGCCGAGAGCATCCCGAGGTGCTTCCTGGCCGAGCGGTCAAGGGTGAACGAGGCGTAGTACTCCTCGGCGATGTCCGACGCCAGCTCGATCCACACTCGTCCCACCACATGCCCGCTGATGTCCAGGCCGAGGATGTTGGCAGCATGTTCCCGGACGTCGTCGATCGTGGCGGCGAACTTCACCCCGCCGGCCTTGCCTCGACCACCTGTGTGGACCTGGGCCTTGACCATCACCGGTGTGCCGATCCGCTCGGCCGCTGCCACGGCCTCCTCCACGCTGAAGGCGATCTCGCCGGGGGACACCGGCATCCCGTACCGGGCGAAGAACTGCTTGCCCTGGTATTCGAACAGGTCCACCTGTCATCCTCCTGCCGGTCGGAACCGGCCCGCTGGCCACCGGTCGGCCCGGTTGACACCGGGATCCCGACCGGGGCGATACTAGGCAGCGCCCCCATGGGACCTACCCAGCGGGGCTGAACCGCGGCGCGGGTTTCCGACACACCCGGGTCCGGCGTCCGAAGGGAGCCAGGCAGGCCATGACCGTCGCCCGGGGAATACGGATCGACATCCGGCGGGCCATCGCCACGATGGTCGTGGGCCTGGCCGCCGCCGTGGGCGCCCTGGTCCTGGTGCTCTGGCTGGCCGGCTCAACCGACGCCATCGAGGTGAAGCTGGGCGACGCCGACTTCCGTGGCATCGACGCGGCCCGCCTCTCCGCCGAGATAGCCGACAACGGCCCTGTGCCGTTCCCCGACCTGGCGGGCCGGAAGCGGCCGATCTGGCTCACCCACGCCGGCGACGACCCGGCCATCGGCTGGAACGCCTTCTTCGCCACGGTGCCGGGGACCGAAGGCGACCGAACCTGCCTGGCCCAGTGGAACGGTGACTCGTCGGTCTTCGTGGACTCATGCGACCCGGCGGCCACCTGGCCGCCCGACGGTCAGGGGCTGCAGCAGTTGGAATGGCAGGTGGTGGGCGGCGAACTGCGTGTGGCCGTCGGCGGGACCCGGCCTGCCGACTGGGAGGCCGGGTCATGACAGTCCGCCTGTACCTGAGGGATGCCGACCTACGCACCTTCGATGCCACCGTCGTGTCCGTCGACGGCGACCGCGTGGAGTTGGACCGGACCGCCTTCTACGCCACGAGCGGCGGCCAACCACACGACACCGGCCACCTGGTGTGGGCTACCGGAGCGGCGGCGGTCCTCGACGTCCAGACCGTCGACGGGAGGGTTCTCCACACCCTGGCTGGTCCGGTACCCGAGGTCGCCACGGCGGTCACCGGCGAGGTGGACGACGCCCGACGCCGGCAGATGATGCGCACCCACACCGCCATGCACGTCCTCTGCGGGGTCATGTGGAGGGACTGGAGGCGGGTGGTCACAGGCGGCAACATGGATGCCCTCTCAGGACGCATGGACTTCGAGGTGGACCAGCTACCGGAGGGCTTCGCAGCCGAGGTGGAAGCACTCTGCAACGTCGAGATCGCCGCCGACCGGCCCATAGAGGTGTCGTTCATAGCCCGGGACGACGCTGTGCTGGACCGTGACCTCATCCGGACCAAGGTGAACCTGGTCCCGGACTCGGTGACCGAGATCCGCATCGTCGACATCGTCGGCCTGGACAGGCAGGCCGATGGCGGGACCCACGTGTCGTCAACCGGCCAGGTCGGTCGCCTCGAGGTCGTCAAGACCGAGTCGAAGGGGAAGGGCTTCAAGCGGATCCGGTTTGTCCTCCACGACCGGTGAGTTCCGTCAGGGCAGGATCACCGAGGTGAGGTCGCTCGCCACGACCACCTCGCCCGTGTAGCCCCCCGACCGCACGTCGTCCGCGAACGCCTGCTCGTCGGCGTCGCACGTGGGGGGTGGGATCAGGTGGGTCAGCACAAGCAGCGGAACGCCCATCTCCTCAGCCTGCGCACCGATGAGGAACGTGTCGGCGTGGTAGTCGAGGATGAACTGGCGATGTTCGGGCACCTTCCGGATCTCGGAGAAGCGCATGGCCTCGTAGACCAGCACGTCGGCCCCGGCGGCCAAGACGGCAACCTCGTCGCACACCAGGGTGTCCCCTGATATCGCCACCACACCATCTGGTGTCTCGATCCGGTAGCCCACCGCCGGATGGACCGGCTCGTGGCGCACCTGTCCGGCCAGCACGCCAACGTCGCCCGACCGCCACACCTCGGTCGGAACCTCCGGGTATGCGAACGCCGTCGGCTGCACCGACGGTCCACTGTGGCGCCTGGAGTGGGTGGACCGCACCTCCAGGTCATCGGCCCACCGCTGGCAGAGGCCCTCCACGAACGGAATGCAGGGTCCGTCGGGTGCCACCACCTGAAGGGGCGGGAGGTTCTGTTCCCGATCCATGACCCACCTGGTGAGGAGCACGTCGTCGAGGCCCACCAGGTGGTCGGAGTGGTGGTGGGTCAGGAAGACGGCGTTCAGGTCCCCGGGACCGGATCCGGCACCCACCAGCCGCATCACCGTCGACCGCCCGGCATCGAACAGCAGGTCCGTCTTCCGGCCATCGGACCGGTGTGTGACCAGGACCCCCGGCCCGGCGCGGTCCGGCGTGGGGATCGGCGTGCCCGTTCCCGTGATGGTGACCGTGGTGCTCACGACCCAGCCTTCTCCGCCTGGACCAGGGTGTCGTGGAACGACGCTGAACCGATCTTCCGGCCAAGGCTCGAGTTGCTCAGGGCATTGGCTCCCCTGCCGCCGGAGGTGGCGTTCGCCCACCACCCGAAGGGCATGGTCACCAGACCTGGCTGCACGCGGTCCACCACGGCGGCACGCTTCTCGACCGACCCCCTGTAGTTGAAGACCCGGACCGTGTCGCCGGCGGTGAACGGGTGGTCGGCCACGCCACGAAGTTGGACGGCGTGGCCATCCTCGACCGTCACCTCCCAGGCACAGGTGTCTGGACAGCCGTGGTGACAGGCGCCCCTCACGATGTTGGCGCCGTCCTGGAGCACCTCGGTACCGGTCATGGGTCGAGCCTTTCAGACCGGGCCGGCTTCGACCACGACGGCGGTGCGTCAGGTCCACATGGCCGGGTCGGTGTGGCAGGCTCACCGCCATGAGCCGCCCCGTACTACCGCCCTGGAACACAGCCCGCCCGAAACGAGCCCTACGACCGACGGGACCCGTCGGAATCAGATGCCGGGCCCGCAGGCAATGACGACCAACCGCGCACCGGGCGGCCGCCTCGCTGGGAAGGCGGCGTTCATCACCGGCGCCGCATCGGGGATCGGCCGCGAGAGCGCCCTCCTATTCGCTGCCGAGGGAGCCAGGGTGGTCGCTGTGGACGTGGACTTCGACGGGTCGCAGCAGGTCGTGGACGAAATCACCGGTGCGGGCGGGGAAGCCATCGCCCTGGCCGCCGACGTGGCGGTCGAGGCCGAGGTGGCCGCCGCCATCGCCGCCACCGAGGAGGCGTTCGGGCGACTGGACGTGCTGTTCAACAATGCCGGGATCATGCACCCCGACGACGGCGACGCTCAGGCCACCGAGGAAGCCGTCTGGGACCTGACCATGTCCATCAACCTGAAGGGCGTCTGGTTCGGTTGCCGCCACGGCATCCCGGCCCTGCGTCGCTCCGGCGGAGGAAGCGTGATCAACACGGCCAGCTTCGTTGCCCTCGTCGGGGCAGCCACCCCGCAGCTCGCATACACCGCCTCCAAGGGTGGCGTGCTGGCCATGACACGTGAACTGGCCGTGGTCCACGCCAGAGAGGGCATCCGCGTCAACGCCCTGTGCCCCGGACCACTCCGCACCGAGTTGCTGATGTCCTTCCTGGACACGGAGGAGAAGCGGCAACGGCGCCTGGTCCACGTGCCGATGGGTCGCTTCGGGGAAGCCGGGGAGATTGCGCAGGCCGCCCTCTGGTTGGCGTCTGACGAGTCCTCGTACGTGACCGGCACCGACTTGAGTGTGGATGGCGGGCTGACCGCCGCCTACGTCACCCCTGAATAGAGCAGACCGGGTTCAGCCGCCACGAGGGCCCGGACCCGACCCACTGCAGGTCCGCCCTCGACGGCTCAGGCCATCGGCAGGTCCAGGAGCAACGCCTGGAGCAGCAAGATCTCGTTCGGATTCCTGACCAGGTCACCCGTGGCACCGGTTATGCGAGCCGTCGCATCCATAGCCGCATCCACCGGCAGGCCGGCCTCGCTGGCCGTCAGGGCCGAATCCCGGTAGACGCGGCTGAGGGTGGCCAGGCCGAACCTGAGTTCGTCGTCGCGCAAGCGACGCAGCTCGCGTTTCTGGCGGCCCACCAGCTCGCTGCGACCGGAACCACGCGAGCCGAACGCCTCCTCGCGCTCAGCCAGCGCCGCCAATTCCTCCTCGTGGCGGGTCGCCAGCGGAGCCTGGGCACCGTCGATCATCGCCCTCAGTTCCTCGACGATGACTGCGACCGCCGCCCCGGAACCATTCAGGCGCGACGGGACGGAATGCCAGGCGTTGCGCCGACCGTGGAGGGCCGGGTCCTCGGCCAGCAGGCGGGCGCGGTGGATGCTCCCGGCGGCCGCGTCAGCCAACACAGCGGCACGTTCGGCGTCCATCCCGTCGGCGACCATGGCGGCTGCCACCACCTCGTCGGCCAGCGGTGGAAAGTCCACCCGGAAGCAGCGCGACGCTATGGTCGCGTGCTCGGCGGGCACCTCCTCGGCAAGCAGCACGAAGATCGTCGTGGCGGGCGGTTCCTCGATGGTCTTGAGCAGGCTCGCCGCCGCCTCAGGCTCGGCGGTGTCGAAGCGATCAACCACGATCACCTTGCGGCGTGCCTCCACCGGGGACCGCCAACCCTCCAGGGTGATCCTCTCCGTGTCAGCCACCAGGAGGGCGCGGCCATCCGGCTCCACCCGGACCAAGTCGGGGTGCTGGCCGGCGGCGGCGAGGCGTCGATGGCGTACCGCCCCTTCGGCATCAGGCTCGCCATCCGATCCGTTCCCGGCGAAGAGCGCTCCGGCGAATGCCCGGGCCGCCTCTGCGCGTCCGGCCCCCGGCGGACCCACGAAGAGGAACGCGTGTACGGGTGCGACGAGGGTGGACCGTAGGAGGGAAACCGCCGCATCCTGCCCGACCACGGTCGCCCAGAGGTCTTCGTCGTTCATCGTGGGTCGGCCTCGTAGGCCAACCCCGCAGACCGACCTCGTGGGCCGGTCATCGCAGTCGCTCCTCAACCGCTGCGGCCACCCTGGCGGCCACCTCTTCGACAGTGCCGTTGCCGTCCACCACCAGCCACCTGTCCGGGTCAGCGATCGCCATCTCCGAATAGGCGGCCACCACCGCTGTCTGGAAGGCGTCGCCGGCCTGCTCGATCCTGTCCAGGTGATCCCCGAGGCGCCCAACCGCTACCGGGGCGTCCACCAGGATCAGGACCACGAGATCGGGCTGCAGGTCGTCCGTGGCGAACCGGTTCACCGCCATGACGGCTTCTGCCCCCAGCCCTCGTCCGTACCCCTGATAGGCCACCGACGACGCCACGTACCTGTCGGACACGACGTCCCGCCCGGCGGCCAGGGCCGGTTCCACCACCTCGGCCACGTGCTGGGCACGCGCCGCGGCCATCAGCAACGCCTCGGCGCGATCCACCGGCGGATCTCCGGAGGGATCTAGGACCAGGGCCCTGATCCGTTCGCCCAGCGGCGTGCCACCGGGCTCCCGTGTGAACAACGCCCCAAGCCGCTCCGCCAGCAACCGGGCCTGCGTGCTCTTGCCGGTGCCATCTGCCCCTTCTACCGCGATGAAGTGCCCGGTCACTGCGCCTCCTCGCCATCGCTGTCCGACCCCGCGTTGCCGAGCTCGCCGGCCCTCAACGAGGCGACGGCCACGCCGCCGGAAGCCAGGATTATAAGGGCAGCCAACCAGAGCGTGAGGCGCACCCCCGGCACGTCGATGCCCAGCCCGAGCACCTCCACGTGACGGTCCCAGAGCACGCTGGAGAGCCTGTCCAGGAGGTCCTCGATCAGCGGCCCAACCACCAGGGCCAGCAGGACGCAGGCGCGGACCAGCACGTAGAAGGTGGAGAAGATCCGCCCCCGCAACTGATCATCCACGTTCTCGTGCAGCAGGGTGAAGCCGAGTACGTATACCGAACCTGCACAGATCCCGATGCCGAACACCATTGCCGTGGAGAGGTGCACCTGGCTGACGGACGCAGCCAGGCCCAGGAACACGCCGGCCCCGACCAACGACCAGGTGAACGCCCTCGCCTTGTCCAGACGTCGCTGGAGCCACGACACGAGCCCCACCCCGGCTGCCACACCCAGGCCGAGGGCCGTGATCAGCACACCGAGGCCCGACTTCCCGGCGCCCAGCACCTCGTCGGCGTAGATGGCACCCAACGGCACCAGCATCCCGCCACCCATCAACCCGGTGGCCAGGCCTATGTTCACCGTGCGCACCACGGGGTTGACGAAGACGTACCGCCAGCCCTCGCGGAGTTCCTGGACCGGATGGGCCAGGGCGGCACGACGACCCTTCGCCTGCTCGCGCTCGGCCCGTGGGCGCTTCGGCAGGTCGAGGGTGAAGATCAGGTACCCGGTCACCAGGAACGACACGGAGTTGGCATAGAAGGCCAGCCCCATGTCGTCGAGGCGCACGTTGTCGGCCCAGGAGGAGTCGAAGAGTGCGGTCGACAACCGTCCGAAGAGGGCCATCAGTCCGGCGCCCAGCGGGAAGGTCCCGTAGGCGGCGACCAGAGACAGTGAGTTGGCGGTAGCTAACGACTCGACGGGGACGACGTTCGGGACCGAGGCCTCCTTGGCCGGCCCCCACAGCATCGTGAATGCCTCCAGCAGCAGCGAAGCGAGGAACAACCCGACCAGGGTGTCCACGAACGGGAGCGCCAGCATGACCATGGCCCTGCCCATGTCGCAGGTCACCATCGTCTTCTTGCGGTCCCAGCGGTCGACGAGCACGCCCGCCACCGGCCCGAAGAAGAAGCCGGGCACGATCCGGGCGGCCAGCACCAGGCTGAGGGCGGCGCCCTCGTTCCCGGAACCCACCCGGATGGCGAGGATGGAGATGGCCAGGAGTCCCAGCCAGTCTCCGGTGGCCGAGACCACCTGCGCCAGCCAGAGGCGGTAGAAGTCCGGGTTGATGAACAGCCGGGACCGGAGCACCGAGGGTCGACCCAGAATGCGGAACGGCGTGAACTCGTCGCCGGGAACCGGATCCTCCCGACGGTCGGCCGAGTCTCGTCCGGTCGGTCCGCTCACCCCGCCACTCTACGGGAGGGCGGCATGCGCCCAGATGGCGGCACCAGGTCGACCCCGGACGGGCCGGGTCCACGACCAAAGCCAACGGCGCCGTGAGTGGGCCACGGGGAGCCCGACCACGTCAACGACGCTTCTTGGCAGGGCCCTTCATCCGCCTCTCAGCCAGCAGCTCCGTCGCCCTCTCATCGGTCAGCTCCTCGACGGCATCCCCACGCTTCAACGAGGCGTTGTACTCGCCATCGGTCACGTACGGCCCCCAGTTGCCGTCCTTCAGGATCATCGTCCGGCCCGATGTCGGATCCACCCCGAGTTCTCGCAGCGGTGGCTTAGCGGCCGTCCTGCCGCGTCGCTTGGGCTGGGCCAGGACGGCCAGGCAGCCATCCATGGTGATGGTCAGCAACTGTTCCTCCGTCTCTAGGCTGCGGCTGTCGGAACCCTTCCGAAGGTACGGGCCGAAGCGGCCATTCTGGACGGTTACCTCCACGCCGTCAGTCGGATCCACCCCGACCACCCGGGGCAAGCTGAGGAGCTGCATGGCATCCTCGAACGTGATTCGCTCAAGGGTCATCGTCTGGAACAGCGACGCCGTCTTCGGGCGGGGCGCGTCGTCGGCTTCGGCCTGCCGGTCCATCTCGTCCAGCAGCGAAGCCACGTCGGCGAAGCCCGCCACAGCCTCGAACAGCACGTCAAGGTTGGCTAGGCGATCCTCGCCCCGGTCGTCGGACCGCACCTCCTCCAGGTACCCAGAGGCCTCCAGGGCGGACTCCATGACCTCGGCCGGTGAGGCGGCCGACCCCACCGCGATCCGGTCTGCCAGGTCCACGATTGCTCGCACGCCGGCCAGCCCCTTGCCGGCGACCCCCAGCTCGTCGGCCCCGCTCATCGCCTCCAGCGGGGTGGACCCGCCGTCGACGGCACCAGCCAGGCGGTCACGCGTCCCCTTGGCTATGCCGCTCCCCGGTAGGCCGAACAGCTGCTTCGCTCCCGTCCAGTCGAGCCGGCCGGCGGCGAGGCGGAGGTACGCAACGGCCACCTTGACCTCCTTGCGATTCCACGGCACGGACATGAGTCGGGCCTCGGGGGAACCGGGCCTCGGACGGTCGGGAAGCCTGCCCAGCGACACGTAAGGCCCGAATCGGCCGGAGCGCGCCACCACCACCAGGCCGGTCCCCGGATCGGTCCCCAGTTCCCGGTCGCTCGGGGTGTTCAGGTACTCGAGCGCCCGGGTGACCGTCAACTCGTCCGGGGGCACGTCGTCCGGGATCGTGGCGGTGTCGTCTCCCATCTGGACGTACGGGCCGAACTTGCCGAAACGGGCGACCACGGGCTGACCGTCGTCGGTGACGCCGAGGGACACCGTGGAGACTCCCCGGGGGTCGATGTCACCCAGCCGTGTGGTGACCTTGGCGTGGAGGCCGATGTCATCTTCGGACCCGAAGTAGAAGGCCTCCAGCCACGGCACGCGCTCGGCGCTGCCGTTGGCGATCTGGTCCAGGTCCTCCTCCATAGCGGCCGTGAAGCCGTAGTCCACGAGCCGGGGGAAGTGGGACTCCAGCAGCGCCGTCACGGCGAAGGCGCTGAGTGTGGGAACCAGCGCAGAACCCTTCTTGAAGACGTAGTTGCGCTGGATGGTCTCCATGATCGAGGCGTACGTGGATGGTCGACCCACCCCGAACTCCTCCATCCGCTTTACCAGCGAAGCCTCGGTGAACCGGGCCGGGGGCTGTGTCACGTGGCCCTCGGGGAGGACCTCGACCACGTTCACCGTCACTCCGACCTCCAGGGCCGGGAGCACCCGTTCGTCGTCTCCCTCCTCCGGCTCGTCCACATCCTCCCGGTAGACCCGCCGGAAGCCCTGGTGGCTAATCACCGTGCCGCTGGCGGAGAAAGTGACGGCCGAGGCGACGCCGCCACCATCGGGGCCCACCTCGCCGGTCAGGGTGATTCGGACCGTTTCCCCCACGGCATCGGTCATCTGGGAGGCCACGGTGCGCTGCCAGATCATCTCGTAGACCCGGGCCTCGGTCTTCGACAGCTCGCCGGCCACGTCGTCCGGATGCCTGAACCGGTCGCCAGCCGGCCGGATCGCCTCGTGCGCCTCCTGGGCGTTGCGGACCTTGTTGGCGTACGTTCGTGGAGAATCCGGAAGGTGGTCGGCTCCGAACCGTTCGCGCACAACCGCCCTGGCAGCCGAGATCGCCGTATCCGACAACGTGGTGCTGTCGGTCCGCATGTAGGTGATGTAGCCCTTCTGGTAGAGCCCCTGTGCGGCATGCATCGCCAGTGATGACGAGAGGCGCAGCTTGCGACCGGCCTCCTGCTGGAGGGTCGAGGTGATGAACGGCGCTGCGGGTCGACGTCGGTAGGGCTTCGGTTCCACGCTGGCGACGGTCAGCGGACGCCCTACCAGTCCGGCGGTGAGTGCGCCAGCGGCGGCCTCGTCCAGCACCAGGACATCCTCACGGGTGGGACGACCGTCGTCGCCGAAGTCCCGACCCGACGCCACCCGCGTCCCGTCGACGGCAACCAGCCGAGTGGTGAACGATCCTGTGTCGGCATCGGTGACGGTGGCCATTAGGTCCCAATAGCCGGCAGCCATGAACTCCATTCGCTGGCGCTCTCGCTCGACCACGATCCGGGTGGCAACGCTTTGCACCCGGCCTGCCGAAAGTCCCTTGCCGATCATCCGCCACAGGACGGGTGACAGCTCGTAACCGTAGAGACGGTCGAGGATCCGACGGGTCTCCTGGGCATCGACCAGGTTGCGGTCCACATCGCGGGTCCGTGACAGGGCCTCAGTTATCGCCGCTGGGGTGATCTCGTGAAAGACCATCCTCTTCACCGGCACCTTCGGCTTCAGGATCTCCAGTAGGTGCCACGCAATGGCCTCGCCCTCTCGATCCTCATCCGTGGCCAGGTACAGCTCGTCGGCATCCTTCAGAAGGCGGCGCAGACGGGCGATCTGCTCCTTCTTGTCGCCGTTGACGACGTAGTACGGCTCGAAGCCGTTCTCGATGTCGATCCCCAACTTGGCCCACGGGGTTCCCCGCTGGCTCTCGGGAAGGTCGGAAGCACGTTGGGGCAGGTCGCGGACATGGCCGATTGAGGACTCCACCACGAAACCGTCGCCCAGGTAGCCGGCGATGGTCTTGGCCTTCGCCGGGGACTCCACGATGACGAGCGCCCTGGTCACTCCGACTGCTCCTGAGCGCCCCTGAGGATCAGCATGCCAATCGCCGCCGCCACGATGGAAGCCACTAGGACGCCCACCTTGGCCTCGTCCTGGAGGGTGACCGCATCGAAGGCCAACCCGGTGACGAAGAGCGAGACGGTGAAACCGATGCCGGCTATGGCCGATATTCCGACGATGTGCCGACGGGTGATCCCGGCCGGCATGACGGCCAGACCGAGGCGCAGCGCCAAGAGGCTGAACAACGACACCCCGATGATCTTGCCGACCACCAGTCCGAAGACGATGCCCAGGGTTATGCCCGAGGTGAGGGCGTTGGAGAGGGACTCCCCGCTGATGTCGACACCTGCGTTGGCGAGGGCGAAGACCGGAATAATCACGAATCCGGTCACCGGATGGAGGCGGTTCTCCAGTCGGGAAGCCACCGACACCGACTCATTCAGGCGAAACTTGGCATCCCGCAGGTCCGCCGCATCCATCTTTCCCAGCTCGATCGGGAGCATGACAGCCCGATCCAGCAGAGGACGGGCCGGGGCGAGGAGGCCCATGGCCACCCCGGCAATGGTGGTGTGGATCCCCGACCTGAACATGGCGTACCAGAGCACCGACCCGAGCAGGATGTAGAAGGGCGTGTACCAGACCTTCGCCCGGGTCAGAAGCACCACGGCAACAGTGGTTGCCAGCCCCAGGTACAGCCAGTCCATCGCCAGGTTCGACGTGTAGAAGATCGCGATCACGAGGATCGCCCCGATGTCATCCACGATGGCGAGGCTCAGGAGGAAGACCTTCAACGAGGTCGGCACCCGCCGACCCAGCAGCGAGACCACGCCAACGGCGAAGGCTATGTCCGTGGCCATCGGGATGCCCCAGCCGATCGAGCCGTCGCCCGATCTGTTGAACGCCAAGAAGACGAGGGCCGGTACCACCATGCCACCGAGGGCGGCAGCCACCGGGAGAACGGCCGCCCTGGGTCGCCGCAGCTCGCCCGTCACCATCTCCCGCTTAATCTCGAGACCCACCACAAAGAAGAAGACGGCCATGAGAACGTCGTTCACGAACTCCACCAGGGTGAGCGAGTGACCGTTGGCGTCCAGTGAGATGACCTCACCGATCGAGAGGTTGACCTCGGTGTGCCAGAAGTCGTAATAGGAGCCGGACCATGGCGAGTTGGCCCAAACGAGGGCCACGATCGTGGCAACCATGAGCAGTATTCCGCCAGAGGCTTCGATCCTGAGGAAGCGCGCCATGGGCCTTCCGACGGAGCGCGCCAGGGGTCGGTCGCTGCCTAGCCACGTGAGGCCAGTATCTGATCCCCTGCCTGCCATCTGTCCCATCCAGTTCGGATTCGGCCGGAAGAAACCGTAGTGGTCACCTTGCTACATGCCACCTGATGGCCCCGGGACCGAGCCCGTCCATCGACGTTCGGGTGCCTACCTCAGGCATCCCCCACGATGAACGTGAGCTTCGCCACGGTGCCATCCGGCCCGCTGTCCAACACGGTGGAGTCGGCCAGTTGATGCATCAGGGACACGCCCAGGCCCGACTCGTGGCGAAGGCGCTCCGGCGTCTCAACCTCCGGCAGGTCGGGTACGGCGGACGGATCGAATCCCGGACCATGGTCGGCGACCTCCACGACGATCCGGTCACTCCTCAGATCACAGCGCACGAGGATCGGGTCGGCGGCCTGGACCGCTGCCTGGGCCCTGAGCGCATTGGTCACGGCCTCTGACACCACCAGGCGAACGTCAGCCACCCGACCGGCCTGGAGCCGGTCATCCAGGGCGGCGGCGGCCCCCACGATCGCCCGCACCATCTGCAGGTACTCGGGAACGGGGGGCACGGCAATCTCCACAGAACCCACCGGGCGGGCTCCGCTGCTCACACCGACCCGCTTGCGGACACCGCATCGTCCACGGTGCCATGCAGGGTGAAGACCCGGTCCAGGTCGCATATCTCGAAGACACGACGGATCCTCTGCTCCGGGCAGACGACCGAGAGCTCGGCACCATGGGCCCTCAATCGCCTCAGGGCACCTACCACCACCCCCAGCCCGGTGGAGTCGATGAAGTCGACTGCTGTCAGGTCGAGGACCAGGTGGCGGATGCCGGTGGCGGTCTCGGAGACAACCGACTGGCGCAGTCGGGGAGCACCGGCCAGGTCCAACTCCCCGAGCACGGCAAGGACGACGCAGGACTCACGTGCGTACCGGTGGACGTCGAGCTGCACCTTGTCTCCCGCACCCTCCGTCAAGCTCTGGACGACCCCAACGGTAGACGACCATCGGGTGGACCCGACGTCGTCGTCGGCCGCCTCGACTCTCGCGCCGCATCGAAACGTTGGCCGACAGCACCACGTCGGACAGCAGCGGACCGACGAGCGGCGCATCCGTCCTGGCCAGGTGACGCACGGTCACCGACTCGTACTAGTCACCCGGTCCACCCGTCCTAGGCTCGGTCGGGTGGAGGCGGCCTTCTTTGATCTCGACAAGACGGTCATTGCCCGCGCCTCGATGGCGGCCTACGGGCCCGCCCTGCGTCGAGCCGGATACCTCAACGCTGCGATGGTGCTCCGGGCGGCCTGGGGCCAGTTGCTCTTCCGCTTCTTCGGTGCCGACAAGGCGTCCATGGACCGTGCCCGCCGCACCGCGCTGCGCCTCGCCGCCGGCTGGGACCAGGAGAGCCTCCAACGCTTCGCCCGTGAGCACCTGGCAGAGGTGATAGAGCCGATCGTCTACGACGAGGCACTAGACCTGTTCGCACACCATCGCGCAGAGGGCCGGCTCCTCGTCCTCGTGTCGGCATCGCCTGTCGAGATCGTGGCGCCACTGGCCGACCACCTGGGGGTCGACGAGTACGTGGCCACCACACCGATGATCGACTCGGAGGGCCGCTACACCGGAGAGGTCGAGTTCTACGCACAGGGCCCTGAGAAGGCTGAGGCCATCATCCGTCTCACCCACGACCTGGACCTGGACCTCAGCGGGTCTTGGGCCTACACCGACTCGGCCACCGACCTGCCGATGCTGGAACTGGTGGGCCACCCGGTGGCCGTGAACCCCGATCGGGACCTTCGCCGCGAGGCAGAGAAACGGGGATGGCTGATCCGGGAGTTCGACAATCCGGTTCCCCTTGGAGACCGTATTCCCATAGACCGAAACTGGATTGCGGCCAGCGCCCTCACGGCGGTGATCGTCCTGGGCGCAGTAGCCGGAATCCGACGACTTCGTCGCCAGGCACCACAGGGCTAGATCGAGCGGACCTTCCGGACCGCCACGGCCACGAGTGCTGCCAGGGCGCCGAGCATCAGGATCTTCCTCATGGACGGAATGCTACGTCCACGACAGCTACGACCGCGCTGGTTGCCCTGCACGGTGTGGTTTCCAGGGGGCTCCGCCCGTACCGTCACCGGTGGAGGTGTCTGAGTACCTGGTGGGCTCCCCCGCCTTCAAAGCGGGTGGGACGGGCGATCCCCGTCCGGCGGGTTCGATTCCCGTCCACCTCCGCCAGTCGATCCACCGGAACGGACCTGCCTAAGGCGGGGCTGCCGGCCCTGACACCAACTACTCGTGGGAGAGCCGGGTTGTCGCCCCCCGGAACCGGACAAATGCCCTGTCGGGACTAAACGGCCAGCAGGTCGCGGGCGCCGGTGTCGCTGCTCGGATGACGGAGCTTCGACATGGCGCGGGCCTCGATCTGGCGTATGCGTTCCCGTGTCAGGTTGAAGTGCTCCCCGACCTCCTCGAGGGTCCGGGGTTCACCGCGATCCAGGCCGAAGCGCAGCTTCAGGATCTCGCGCTCGCGGGTATCCAGCGGGGCCAGGAGTCGGCTGATCTCCTCGGGGAGGAGGGAGGTGGCGGCCACCTCGAAGGGTGACTCGGCCGACCGGTCCTCGACCACGTCACCCAGCTCAGCATCGCCATCCTCCCTGAGCGGCTCGCTCAGGGAAAGCGGTTCGGCTGCGAATCGAAGCGCCTCGGTCACCTTCTCCTCCGGCATCTCCACCTCGGCGGAGAGCTCGGAGAGGGTGGCCTGCCGACCCAACTTCAGTTCCAGGCGGGACCTGGCCTTCTGCAGGCGCGCCAGCGTGTCGCCGGCGTGAACCGGCAGCCGAATCGTCCTGCCGGTGTTGGCGATGCCGCGTGTGATCGCCTGCCGGATCCACCAGGTCGCATAGGTGGAGAACTTGAAGCCCTTGCGCCAGTCGAACTTCTCGACGGCGTGCATCAGGCCGAGGTTGCCCTCCTGGATGAGGTCCAGGAGCGGTAGCCCGGAAGCCTGGTACTTCTTGGCGATCGAGACGACCAGACGGAGGTTCGACTGAACAAAGGTGCGCCGGGCATCGTCGCCCCGCTTGAGGTTCCGCTTCAACTCGCGCTTACGGGCCGGCGACAGGGAATCGACCGTCTCGGCGAGCGCCGTACCGGCCTCGACCCCGGCTTCGATCTGCTGGGCGAGTCGGACCTCGCCCTCCTTGGTCAGGAGCGGATACTGCCCGATGTCTGTGAGATACAACCTGACGAGGTCTTCCTCGTCCCGTTCGACCCGCTCCTTGGCCACCCTCGATCTCCTCCAGCCGGGGGAGCACCGATCTCGCTGGTGCTCACCGAATCGTTCACCTTGTCCGATCATCCGACCGGATAAGTCGACCCACCTGACAGGTGCTGCCCACTCCCCCGATCCACGGTCACCTTATCTACGACCTTCGCGACCACAACACCCAAACGTGACCTCTGTCACGAACCATCACCGCCCATCCCGGATGGGTCGGCGACGCCCGGGAACGACGACCGCTCACGCGTATCAGCGAGGGCGGTCCTCGAGATCGGCCAGTACCAGCCGGATGGTCCTGCGTGCTGGGGCGTCGCCAAGCGGCGAAAGGCGTTCGGCCAGAGCACCCAGATATGCCACCAGGCGGTCCAGTACCGGCACCACGGCCGCCCTGCGATCCGAGGCTGCCACGTCGAGGAGGCCAAGTACCTCGGCAAGACGTCCCGATCCCGATGCCGCGGCCCGCTCTCCCTCGAGGAGCACGGACTCGGGGATCCGCTCCGTCCACCAGGCGGAGTGCCCACCCAGCCGGGCAGCCAGCGACGCCATGGTCGCAGACGAATCCGGATCGGCACCGTCGGTCGACCATCCGCCCAGTCGTTCTGACAACGCCATCGAGAGTTCAGCCAGCACGACGAACTCGGCCACGCCTTCGGCGGTCGTGAGTGGATCCGGCACCGCGTCCATGTCCATCCCGCCGCCTCAGCCCCGGTAGTGGTTCACGATGGGAACTCGGCGGTCCCGGCCGAATCCCCTGATGGTCACCTTCGGTCCCAGCGGTGTCTGTCGGCGCTTGAACTCCGCCGCATCCACCAGCCTCACGACCCAGTCCACCAGATCGGAATCGTGACCGTCCTCCACCAGCTCGGTCCTGGTCCGATTGCCCTCCACGTATGCCTCCAACAGCGGATCCAGGACGTCGTAGGACGGCAGGCTCTGATCATCTCGCTGGTCGGGCCGGAGTTCGGCCGAAGGAGGCTTCGAGAGGATCTCTTCTGGGATGACGGGACTACCGTCGCTTCCCAGCTGTCCGGTGTTGCGCCAACGGCAGAGCTCGTAGACCCTGGTCTTGTAGACGTCCCTGATCACGGAGAAGGCCCCGACCGTGTCTCCGTAGAGGGTCGTGTAGCCGACCGCCGACTCGCTCTTGTTGCCTGTGGTCAGCACCATCCAGCCATTGGCATTCGCCCGGGCCATGAGCAGCACGCCGCGGATGCGGGACTGCAGGTTCTCGTCGGTCAGGCCGACCGGTCCACCTTCGGGCGTCGTCGCCAGCGTTCCCGCGAACGCCAGGTGTACGTCTTCGATCGGCATCGTGATGGCGTCCAGGCCCTGGGCGGAGGCAAGGGCCAGGGCATCTGCGATCGAGTGGTCGCTCGAGTACCTGGATGGCATCAGCACAGCGTGTACGTGCTCCGGCCCGAGCGCATCAGCGGCGATCGTGGCCACCAGCGCCGAGTCCACGCCACCCGAGAGGCCGAGGCAGATGTCGCTGAAGCCACTCTTGCGTACGTAGTCGCGCGTCGCGATCACCAGAGCTTCGTAGAGTTCAGCCACCTCCTCGAGCGGCTCCACGACATGTGCCACGAGGTGGTCACCGCGTTCCACGATGCCTGACACCTCCACCACCGGAAGGTCCCCGTCGACCGACCGCACCGCAGGAACGTCCACGTCGAGGATGACTACGGCCTCCCGGAATCGTGGAGCACGTCCCACGACCATCCCTGCCGGGTCGGCCACCATCGACCCACCGTCGAATACCAACTGGTCCTGTCCGCCGACCAGGTTCAGGTAGGCCACCGGACGACCCGAGGCGGCGGCCGTGGCCGTCACCATGGACTCCCGTGCCGCCTGCTTCCCCTGGTGGTACGGCGAACCGTTCACCGCGACGATCATCTCGGCCCCACCGTCGAGGAGGCGCCCCACCGGCCCACCGGCCACCCAGAGGTCCTCGCAGATGACCACCCCCACCCGGACACCACCCACCCGGAACAGCTGGAGGGGGCCCGAGCCGGGTTCATAGTCCCGGCCCTCGTCGAACACGTCGTAGGTGGGCAGGCACTCTTTGTGGTACGTGCCGACGATCCGGCCACCGTGACAGACGGCCACAGCATTGTGGACCACCCCACCGGGTCCCGGATCGGCGAACCCGACCACCAGCGCACAGCTGCCGCTCATCGCGGCCACCTCAGCGACAGCGGCCCGACTGTCGGCCACGAAGCCGGGCTTGTGCACCAGGTCCTCCAGCGGATAGCCGGTCACCGCCATCTCCGGGAAGAGCGCCAGGTCGCAGTCGGCGATCTCGTCCAACCGGAGCGAGATCCGCTCCACGTTGCCCGCCAGGTCACCCACGACGGTGTCGATCTGCGCCAGCGCCAACCGGATCCGGGTCATGGGCCCAGCGTACCGAGGCTCCTGAAGGCCACCGTTTCCGAAAGCGGATAGCGGGACGGACCCTGTCGGGTACCCCTACGAACCTGCCGGTCCGGTGGGCTGCCCCCCGTTGAGGCGTGCCGTGATCCTCTCCTCGACCCGGGCCAGGATCTCATCGGCTCGGTCACGGTCCAGCCTCCCATCGGTCACCGCCTGCTCGATCCTCTCGGTGGCTCGTGCTACCAGGTCGGCCACCAGCTCATCGACGCGGTCACCGGCCAGGTCGGCGATGCTGGCCCCACCCCGCACGGCCCCACCCAGCTCCTGACGATCCATTTCCAGGAACTCGGCTACCCGCCCACCGAGGGCGGTGCCCATACGAGCCGCTGGTCGAGCACCCATGGTGCCCATGTCGTGGCCCTTGCCCATGGAACCCATCTCACCCATGGCCTGGCCCTCGCCCATGGCCAACCGGGGCCGCATCTCGCCGGGTCGTTGGTGGGCGTGCTCGCACGCCTGTGATTCGGCCGCCGGCTCTGCCGGCGTCGCACCGATCGGCGAGAAGAACGCCAGCAGGACTGAGCCCACCAGGATCAGACCGCCCGCGGCCCCTCCCTGCAGGATCCATTTCCTGGTCCTGCCCGATGTGTCCGTCTCCGTGTGCTCGTCCATCGTGATCACTCCTCGCTCCGGGCCGCCGGTACGGGCCAGGTTTGTCTACTGGTTCATGCTCCTGTGGAGCAGTGACCACGATGCAGACGCAGTGTTAGGGCCAGATGAGGTCCGGGAGAGGTCTACATCTGTAAAGGCAGGCGAAAATCGAAAGTGCCCCGAGCCGAGGCCCGGGGCACAGCACGACGTCCACGTCCTCCGTCAGCCGGCAAGGGCCTCACAGCAGGTGTTGGTGATCAGGCGGGTGACGACATACGGATCCATGTTGGCGTTCGGGCGACGGTCCTCGATGTAGCCCTTCTGGTCCAGGTGGACCTGCCACGGGATGCGGACCGAGGCACCACGGTCCGAGACGCCGTAGTTGTACTGGTCGAACCGCTGGGTCTCGTGGGCCCCGGTAAGGCGCTCCTCGGAGCCGATCCCATAACCGGCGATGTGCTCCAAGGTCTTGCCCTCGGCACCCAACGACTCACACGCCATGATGATGGCGTCGTAGCCCTCGCGCATTGCACGGGTCGAGAAGTTGGTGTGTGCACCGGCACCGTTCCAGTCACCCTTGATGGGCTTGGCAGCCACCGAGGCGTCCACGCCGTAGTCCTCGGCTACGCGGTACAGCAGGTAGCGGGCCATCCAGACCTGGTCAGCCACGGCCACCGTGTCCACCGGTCCGATCTGGAACTCCCACTGGCCGAGCATCACCTCGGCGTTGGTGCCCGATATCGCCAGGCCGGCATCCATGCATGCCTTCGTGTGGGCCTCGACGATGTCCCGGCCGGCGACCTCGATGAATCCCACGCCGCAGTAGTAGGGGCCCTGCGGGGCCGGATAACCCTCGACGGGCCAACCCAGCGGGCGTCCCTCCTTGAAGAACGTGTACTCCTGCTCGATGCCGAAGATCGGCTCCTGGTCGGCGTACTTCTCATACACCTCGACGCACCGGGCGCGGGTGTTGCTCGGGTGCGGTGTCATCTCCCCGTCTGGAAGGCACACGTCGCACAGCACGAGGATGTCGTCGCCACCACGGAGCGGATCGGGACACGAGAAGACGGGCCTCAGCACGCAGTCGGAATTGTCTCCCGGGGCCTGGTTGGTGCTCGAACCGTCGAATCCCCAGATGGGGATGTGCTCGCCATCGTCGATGATCTTGGTCTTGGAGCGGACATACGGAAGGGGCTCCGTCCCATCGATCCAGATGTACTCAGCCCTGATAGCCATCGTGGTCTCTCCCGGTCGGCCGGTAGGCCCGGCGTGGTTGCGTAAGCGATCCCCGGCTAGGCCGGTCAACGACAAACCTACGGCGGTACTCGTTTCCTAAACGTTTTCTGACTGTGAACGCAATGTGAACGACGGCCCCATGGCTGGTGATCCGGACCCGCTCCCCACATGCTTGGAGAATGGAGAAGACGAGTGAGGATCGACTGCGCGACCAGAGGGACTACGTGCTGCGGACCGTGGAGGAACGCGGCGTCAGGCTCATCCGCCTCTGGTTCACCGATGTGTTGGGCAGGCACAAGTCGGTGGCCATCTCACCCGCCGAACTGGAGACCGTGCTCGAAGAGGGGCTCCAGTTCGACGGCTCGGCCATCGACGGCTTCAGCCGCATCCAGGAGAGCGACGTCCTCGCACGACCCGATGCGGCCACCTTCGAGCTGCTCCCGTGGGCCGACCCGGATGAGCCGTCAGGCACCATCTTCTGCGATATCACCAACCTGGACGGAACGCCCTTCGCCGGAGACCCGCGACAGGTGCTGCGCCGCAACGTGGAGCGGGCCCGCGCCGCCGGATTCGAGATGTTCTGTGCTCCCGAGGTCGAGTTCTTCTACTTCGCCGATTCCGATACGACCTCGGCACCGGTTCCCCTGGACCAGGCCTCCTACTTCGACCTCACCACCGCCGACGTCGCCTCCGACCTACGCAAGCAGACCCTCCACATGCTCGAGGCACTGTCCATCCCAGTCGAGTACTCGTTCCACGAGGACAGCCCCAGCCAACACGAGATCGACCTGCAGTACACCGACGCGCTGGCCATGGCCGACTCGATCATGACCCTCCGGCTGGCGGTCAAGAAGATCGCCATGGACCGCGGCGTCTACGCCACGTTCATGCCCAAGCCCCTTAACGGTGTCCAGGGATCGGGAATGCACACCCACCTGTCGCTGTTTCGTGATGGCGCCAACGCATTCCACGACCCTGACGCCGAGGACGGCCTGTCACAGACCGCCCGGGCATTCATCGCCGGCCTGCTCCACCACGCCAGGGAGATCACCGCTGTCACCAACCAGCTCGTCAACTCGTACAAGCGGATCAACGAGGGATACGAGGCGCCGCGTTACGTGTCGTGGGCGCGCAACAACCGATCGGCGCTGGTCCGGGTACCGATACCCAAGCCCGGCAAGGTCGACTCCACCCGGATCGAGTACCGGGCCGTCGATCCGGCATGCAATCCCTATCTCGCCTTCTCGGTCCTTCTGGCGGCCGGCCTACACGGTGTCGAGGAGGACCTGGAGCTCGGCCCGGAGGCACGCGTGAACCTGTACGACCTGAGCCGCGTCGAGCAGCGGGACCTCGGGGTGGACGGGCTGCCAGCGAACCTCAGCGAGGCACTTGACGAGATGGAGGAGTCAACCCTTGTGCGTGACGCCCTCGGCGACCACATCTTCGAGTGGTTCCTGCGAAACAAACGTGCGGAGTGGAGCGAGTACCAGCGGCAGGTGACGCCGTTCGAGCTCGAGACCTACCTGCCCAACTGGTAGGCGGCCGGTGGCCGGTCCAGATGGAGGCCAGGCGCCCGACCGGGGTATGAGCTGGAACGTCCGGGCAGACTGGAGGGGCGGAGACCCCGCCCACACCATGGACCCACTCCTCGTCTTCCCAGACCCACCCCCGCCTGAACTGGCCCAGTGCCTGGACCTGGACGGCTGGGCCTGGAAGTCGGTCGCCGATCCGGACGCCGCCATGTCCGAGGAACCCGACGAGGGTTGGGCCGGCGCCATCGTGGTGGCCGACACCGACCCCGAGGGGGCATTCGCACTCTGCCGTCGGCTCCGGAAGGTGGAAATGCCCCTTACGCCACTCCTGCTGCTGGTGGGTGGCGGGCAACTGGCCGACCTGGAGCTACGGGACGACCTATTCGACGACTTCTGCCTGACGCCGGTCAGGCCAGCCGAACTCCAGGCACGGATCGAACACCTCTTCTACCGGACCGGTCGTGGAACCCGTCCCGAGCTCGTCGAGTACGGGCCGTTGGCCCTGAACCCCGAGACCTACCAGGCGGCCGTCGACGGCGAACCGCTCGACCTGACCTACATGGAGTACGAGCTGCTCAAGTTCCTCGCCGCCCATCCGGGCAAGGTGTTCACGCGAGAAACCCTGCTCAGCCGCGTCTGGGGCTACGACTACTACGGCGGTGCACGGACGGTGGACGTCCACATCCGACGGCTCAGGGCCAAGCTGGGCGAGGAGCACGCAGGTCTGATCCACACGGTGCGATCGGTGGGATACCGGTTCGGCCAGTCCCGGTGGGGCGTCCAGGCATCAGGGCCCGCCCGGTAGCTCAGGCTGGACCAGACTCAGGTGGGACCGGCATAGGGGTTCGCCTCGCTCACCTCGAGCAACTCAGACCCTTCATGGCTGGCGTCCACATCGGACTTCAGCAACCCACCGAGCAGCGATGCCACCACGGCGCCTCCCAAGAGGATGCCGACAGGCATCACGATGACCAGCAGGATGACCATCAGGACGGCGCCGAGCATGGAAGTAGTCTGCCAGTCCCCGCAGGTCAGCGCACTCACAGGCCCACTGCGTCGAAACGGTTCAGCCGACGTTGACGATGGCCTCCACTTCGAAGATCGCCCCGATGGGCAGCGCGGCCACGGCCACGCAGGAGCGAGCCGGGCGGTGATCGCCGAACGCCTCGCAGTAGATCTCGTTCATGGCCGCGAAATTGCCCATGTCGGTCAGGAACACCGTGGTCTTGACCACCTGGTCGAGCGTCGCCCCGTTGGCCTCCACCTGGGTTCGCAGGTTGGCCAAGGCCTGAGCCGCCTGGGCTCCGAAACCGCCCTCGGCAAGGCTGCCGGCGACAGGACCGTCGACGACAGTACCGTCGACGATGCCGACCTGGCCGCTCACGAAGAGCAGTTCACCGGCGCGCACGACGGGGGTGTAGGGACCAACCGGTCTGGTCATGGTGGGACTCCGTTGCTCGTGGGTGGGATTTCGGTGAACCCGACGGGAAGCATCCGAAACCCGGGGATCAGGCCGAAGTCTTCCACGCCCTGCTCGGTGGGACTAGCCGGTGGGAAGTTCCTCGGGGCAGCCCCGATGGCGCCAGGTGGCTGCGGCGACCGCTGCGAAGACGGCGTCCGACCCATTGACCGACTCACCGCCGTCGTCCTCAATGACGATGGAGATCGACGGGGTGTCGGTGGACCGCACCACCCCGAACGACCGGACCGTCAGGTCCTGCACGATGCCGCCCGCGTCGACCGACAGGGCCTCTGAGGTGACCCAACTCCAGGCCATGTGAGCGGCTCCCACGCAGTAGGAGCGCAGCACGGTCTCATCCAGTGGATCGCCGCACCTCACCGAGACGTGGATCCCGTCGTCGTCCACCACCGCCGTGGCGGTCGCACCGTCGGGCGACACCACCGGCCCGTCAAGGGCACCGGCACCTGCCAGGAGTACGACGGCCTCAGCCCATCCGGCGGCCCGGAGCGACGACGAGGTGGGAGGACCCGGCACGTCGACCTCTTCCACCACCAGCCCGGGCGCCACTGCCGCAATCGCCTCGACCACACCCGGGGTCCGAACGACCCTCATGACGCCGGTGCCATCAGCCAGGGCACCACCGGAGACCGGTGGACGCTTGGCCCCCAGCTGGACGGTGTCCTCCCGCGAGAGGACCGCCAGCACCGCCCGCCCGTGCTCGTCGGCCAGTGCCCTGGCTGCGGCTGGAGTCACCGAGTCCAACTTGGCTCCGAAGGCGCCGCCGTTGGCCAATGGGCTGGACGCCTCCCCGCCCGGCTCGCACCAGGAGGCGTCGGTCTCCAGGTAGGCCGGCTCCACCCACGAGGTCCGGAGTACGACATCCCATTCGCCGTCCGGAGCCTCCAACGGTGGGACCGCTGCGACGGTTGTCCGACGGCCCTGGACCCTTCCGGCAGCCAGACGCGCCTCATGCAGCGTAGAACCCACGACCCAACCGCCATCGCCGTCAGACACCGCCACCAGCGAACCTTCCGGCGCCGTGTCGGCGGCGAACCCGCCTCTTCCTGCCACCACCTCGGGGCCGACGACCTGGGGGGTCCCGCCCTCCAGCGCCGCCCGCCTGCCTGTCGCCGGGTCTCCGATGGTCGCAGCAGGCGCCGTCCCGTAGGCGTCCCATGCCTCGAGCACGGTCTGCCAACCGGTGCACCTGCAGAGGTGGGCGTGCAGCGATCGGGCTGCCCGGTCCCGATCAGGCGGTGATCCCTCAGGGGCCGATGCCCGGAGTCCGGCGAACCGCACAACGATCCCTGGTGTGCAGAAACCACACTGGCTTCCACCGGTGGCGCAGAAGGCGTCGGTCCACGCCGTGAGCTCTGCGGGCGCCAACCCTTCCAGGGTGGTCACCGTCCGCCCGTCCACCCGCCGGACCGGCGTCACACACGAGACCCGGGGCTGCCCGTCGACCAGCACGGTGCAGCACCCGCACTGACCCTGGGGACTGCAGCCGTCCTTCACCGACAGGTTGCCGAGGTGGCCGCGGAGCACCTCCAGCAGGGTGCCGTCGTCGTCGGGCACCTCGACTGCGACACCGTCGACGGTCAGGCGCACCACGTCGGGCCCCTCGTCTGATGCCATGCCCATGAGTGTGCCCGCTGTCGTCCACCGCTCGACAGCAGCAGTCGTGAAAACCATGAAGGCCGACGCCTCGGCGTCGGCCCTGCAGTAGGCCCCCGAAGGGGAGGTCAGGTCAGCTGAACGACTGGCCGCAACCGCAGCTGCTCTGCGCGTTCGGGTTGTTGATCGAGAACCCTGCGTCGTTCAGGCCGTCCTTGTAGTCCAGGGTGGCACCATCGAGGAGCTGTGCGCTGGAGGGATCCACCACGACACGCACGTCGCCGAACTCCTTCTCCAGATCGTCGGCCGCCTTCTCGCTGTCGAAGTACATCTCGTAGCTGAAGCCGGAGCAGCCGCCCGGACGCACGGCGACACGCAGGGCGAGGCCATTTTCGGACTCACCGGCTATGAGGGCTCCAACCTTGCTCTTCGCTTCATCGGTCAAGGTGATCATCGGATCCTCCAACGGATTCGGGACTCCATGCAACAGATTCAGGGCTCCATGCCCTCACGGCGGAGTCTAGCGACCACAGTTTCCGTATCCCAGCGCCGGACCCGTACGATTAACCCATGGCCGAGCCTGCGCTCCCCACGGTAGAGGACGTATTCGGAATCCTGCGCGCCGTGATCGACCCCGAACTGGGTACGGACATCGTGGAGTTGGGGATGGCGCGTGCCGTACGCGTGGACCCCGACGGCAAGGTCGACGTGACCATCGCGCTAACCACATCCGGCTGCCCCCTGCGGGCACAGATCCAACGCGACGTCCGCTCCCGGGTAGGCGGCCTCCCCGGCGTGACCGGGGTGCATCTCACCTGGGAGGAGCTGAACCAGGAGGAGAAGGCCGCTGCGATGGCGAAGGCCCGGTTCAACGTCAGCCAGAACGCTCCTGAGACCGAAATCCCGGTGGATACCCGTGTACTCATGGTGGCGTCGGGCAAAGGGGGCGTGGGCAAGTCATCAATCACCGTGAACCTGGCCGCAGCGCTGGCCTACCGCGGTTTCACCGTGGGGGTCATGGACGCCGACATCTGGGGATTCTCGGTCCCGAGGATGCTCGGCATCGAGGGCCGTCTGGGCGGGTCACCCGAGGTCGGGAAAATCGACCCCATCCAGGTTCCCCTGGGCGACGGGCTCCTGAAGGTCGTGTCCATGGGCTTCCTCGTGGAGAACGAGGAATCGGCCCTCATGTGGCGGGGACTGATACTGAACCGTGCCGTCCAGCACTTCTGCGAGGACGTGGCCTGGGGCCCGATGGACTATCTGATAATCGACATGCCGCCCGGAACCGGCGACGTCCAGATGGGGCTGGCCAAAAGGCTCCCGCGTGCGGAAATGCTGGTCGTGACGACCCCGGCCCTGGCCGCCCAGAAGGTGGCGATCCGGGTGGCCAACATGGGCAGGGCCAACTACCTGCGAATTGTCGGGGTGATAGAGAACATGAGCGCCTACGTCTCCGAGGACGGACGGCGCCACGAGTTGTTCGGAGCCGGTGGTGGCAGCGTCTTGGCCGCCGACATCGGCGCCCCACTGCTGGGCAGCGTCCCCCTGGACGGAGCGGTCGCCACGGCAGGCGACACCGGGCGGCCGATCGCCCTCGGCGAGGGTCCGGCAGCGGAGGCCTACCGGTCGATCGTCGACCTGCTGGTAACCGAGGCGGCTCCGCCGATCGAAATGGCGGGCTGCACCGCCCGCCTCCTGGTCGCGGCCGAGGAAGCCCTCGACGCGGCTGACGCCTAGGCCCCGGGGTCCGACCGGTCCCGGCCGTCTCCAGAATCGTCCTCCCAGGAATCCGCATCCAGGATTCCGCCTCCGACGGGACCACCCGCCGGACCGTCCTGCCGCCGCCTCTCGTTGGTGCCCCCACCTCCGAACTGCCACCGGATGCCACCTCCCGGAACCGGGCGGGACAGCCGACGTGTGGCGATGCCCCGGATCACCATCCGAGATGGCGGGAACAGAAGCAGCAGACCGATGGCGTCGGTCACGAAACCGGGGGTAAGCATCAGGGCACCGGCGAACAGCACCAGCAGACCGTCCACCAGTTCCCTGCCGGGCATGCGCCCCTCGGCCATCTCGCCCTGGGCCCGGCGCAAGATACCCAGTCCCTCCCGCCTGACCAGCCAGGCACCCATCATGCTGACCAGGAGGAGGAGCCCGATCGTGTTCAACACCCCGGCCGATCCGGCCACCCGCACGATCACCACCAGTTCCACAATCGGTGTGACCAGGAAGACGAGAAAGAGAACCAGGAGCACGTAGGCATGCTACGGGTGTGGAGGGTCCGCCTCGCTGCGCCCGGGTGACACCCGGTGACCCCGCGTATCCTCGCAACCACATGAACCATCCCGTGGATCCAGTGCCGGACACCCCGGCCGAAAGACCGCCCAGTGTCGATCGCCTAGCCAGGTCCCTGGCCGACATCGGCCTGCCCCACCCGCTGCTGGTGGACGCCGCACGCTCGGCGGTGGCCGACGGCGATCCCGGCACGGCCAGCGAGAGGGCCCGGGCGATCGCCGCGGCGACACACCGGGCGATGCTGACCGAGGTCGTGAACGCCACCGGGGTGCTGCTCCACACGAACCTGGGACGTGCCCCGTGGGGCACCTCCGTGGGAAGCGACCGCTACGCGGCCCTCGAGTTCGACCTGTCCTCCGGAGAGCGCGGTTCCCGACAGGACCGGGCTCCACGCCTGATCGCCCGGGCCTGTGGGGCCGAGGCCGCCCTGGTGGTCAACAACTGTGCTGCCGCGGTCCTCCTCGTGCTGGCCGCCCTCGCCTCCGGTCGTGGGGTGGCGGTGTCGCGTGGCGAGCTGGTGGAGATCGGTGGCGGCTTCCGGATCCCGGACGTGATGGCACAGTCGGGCGCCCGGCTCATCGAGGTCGGCACGACGAACAGGACGAGGCTTGCAGACTTCAGCGCCGCCATCGCATCGCCGGCAGCCGATGTGGCCCTGACCCTCAACGTCCACCGTTCCAACTACAGGATCGAGGGGTTCACCGAGTCCACGTCGGTCGCAGACCTGTCGGGGCTGGACGTACCGGTGGTGGCCGACATCGGATCCGGCCTACTGGACGCCGCCTGCCCGTGGCTGGCCGACGGCCCACCCTCGTGGCTGCGGGGAGAACCGGCTGCCCGCCAGACCCTGGAGGCGGGCGCTGCGCTCGTCACCTTCTCCGGCGACAAGCTCCTTGGTGGACCCCAGGCCGGCATCATCGCCGGCCGGGCGGACATGGTCGCCGCCTGCGCGGAGCACCCCCTGGCCCGGGCACTTCGCCCGGGCAGCCTCGTGCTGCACGCCCTCCAGGACCTGGCGCTCGCATACCTGGCACGCGACGGCGACGCCATCCCGTTCTGGCGCATGGCCAGCATCCCTGTGGACGTGCTCAGGACCCGGGCGCTGGGAATCCGCGCGGACCTCGTCGAGGACACCGTCTCGGTCCCAGGTGGAGGAAC
>ENA-OSET01000864-OSET01000864.1-sediment-metagenome-genome-assembly--contig:-NODE-864-length-33098-cov-52.932134_pt1 | contig 33098 bp, 30 predicted proteins | sample MGYA00237882_ERZ534229 | MGnify/ENA primary metagenome ERZ534229 (study PRJEB26408, sample SAMN06266212) | sediment metagenome | isolation source: Hudson Canyon methane seep mesocosm | place... | reverse complement strand
CGACTAAGGCAAAACAGGGCATTATGGTATTTTTTTAAGGGTCGTCTGTAGGGGTTTTAAAGGGCGTGAATAACATTAGTCACTACGCCCCAAATCACCAAATCAAAATCTTCCCGAATCAGGATGTCGGGGTAATCGCTGTTTTCGCTGGCGAGGATGAGTTGTTCGTGGCGTTGAATCAATCGTTTAACGGTGAGTTCGCCATTCACCGCACAAATAACGATCTTTCCCGGCGCGGGCTCAAGTGAGCGGTCGACCACCAAAATATCATTAGGGTGGATCCCGGCACCCAGCATCGATTCACCCTCGGCGCGGACAAAAAAAGTCGCAGTCGGTTTGCTAATCAGCAGTTCATTTAAATCCAGTGTTTTTTCAATATGGTCATCAGCTGGAGACGGAAATCCAGCAGCGACTTTTCCGGTAAAAAGAGGACAGGCAAGGGCTTTAGGGTTTTGCGCGGGATGAAGAAAACTATCAGTAATCGTTTTTTTCAGTGACGTGTGTTGTTTACGGTGATCGAGTAGTTGTCTAACGGTTGGCATAAGACTTTCAGGCACACGAATAGCACGGGTACTTTCGCCATAGGCAGAGGAGCCTTTTTTTCGACCAGCGCCGGAGCGTGGGCCGCCATGGTTGTTTTGCATACAAGCTATCGGGTGAGGAATGTGACTATCTTGAAAAGTGTACAGTAATTAGTTGACCGAAAGCAAGGGTTGGTTTTTAAGCGAGTTGGGGTTCTGTAAGATTAGTGAGTATTTTTGAAAGTGGATACGTACGTGAATCGTACTTTAGAGGCGTTACGGCCAACCCGTGTTGGCCGTAACTAAAAGGGTTAACGGGTCTTAAAATGTATAGTAGACCGAACCTGAGAAGGTGCGCTCATAATCGGTTGCATACACGCCATTAGCGGGAAACCCTCTAACCCATTGTCCATTAGGTATTTCAAATAAATTGTTGACTGAGAAATCAACAGTCCAATGTTGGTTGTTAGAGAGTTGATAGTTAATGGCGCTGGAATTAAAACTTGGAGCTTCGTTAAATTGGTTGTCTCCATCATCAAAACGATAACTTTTGGATTTATATTTATGTGAAAGTTTTATCCCATGATGCTGGAGGGGGAGGAGAGTACTGGTGAATTGTTTACCAATAGAGGCTAAAACAACATGGTGAGGTTGACCGCTGATTTCATAAACACCGGTAGCTGTTTTGGCGCGGGTATCGGTGTAGGTATAGTTGATATTCGTGTCAAAAAAACCGAAGTCTTTATAAAGTGTGAGCTCTACGCCATATTTCTCTGAGGTGTCGTAATTAGTATTATTATAATTGGTTTGATTATAGTACATTTCATTTTTAAGATCGGAGTAATATAGCTCCAATTTGATGTTTAAGTCATCGTCAATATGCTTGTAACCGGTTGAGTAGGTATCCATAGTCATGGATTCGATAAACCCATTGAATGTAGAGCCAATTACATTCCAATTAGCATCATAAGTATTCCCAAAAAAGTTATCAATATTAGGCGATTGGTAGGCGTGTTGGTAACTGAAAAATAGCGCATCTTTTTTGAATAAAGAATAGTTGATTGCAGCATTGTAAGCATTAGGGGTATCGGATTTTTCTAGATCATAACGGCTAAAAGCAATCCAAGCCTGTCTGAAGCCCGCGTTAAGTGTTAAGCGATCGGTAATGAAGAAGTCGCCGGAGATAAAGGCGGCAATATTTTCTTTTGTGGTGACATCAATCCCTTCGGTGTTACCTGATGGGGTTCGCTCATTGAATTTATAATCAAAACCAGTTTTTAAAATAAAGCGGTCGAAGATGCTTTGTAATACTGCGCGGTGGCTGTGACTATCGTAATTTAAAGGGTTGCTCCAACCGGTACGCGTTAAGGGCTCTCTTTCTCTGTCTGTTTTATTAAAGTCATAAGACAGATTAAATGATTTGTTGATTTTATATTTTAGACTTGTACTAATGTCTTCATCCCGTACAATTTGTCTGGAGCCTTTTTGGCCGTCAAGGTCGGCGTTGTTGTTAAATTCGGTATCAGATAAAGGCGTGGTAAAGAAAGTTGTAGACTCATGTCTACGATAGCTAGAGATAGCTTCAAAATCACCAACTTTGAATCCCCAAGTAGCCTTGCCGTTTAGAACTTCATTGGTATCTCTGTGGCCGTTTGTAAAGGCTGTATTAGTTGCATCATTTGGGTCAAGGACTTGTTTTTTACCGTCAGAACCGCTGTAGGAAAATTGCGCGTCAGCGAGCAATTTTACGCCGTGAAATTCGGTCACCGAGCCAATGTGGGTGTCAGCAATTCTGTTGGCATAGGTGCCGCCGCCGGCCTTTAGTGAGCCAAAGAATTTTTCCCGGTCAAAAGAATTATTAGTCTGAATAATAATGGTTCCAGCCGCTGAATTGTCACCGTAAAGGACAGAGCCGCTACTGTTGAGGATTTCAATCTTTTCAATTGATTGGAGTGGTACGGAGCCCAGTTGTTGTGGAACGTTATCAACACTGTTAATGGAAACCCCATCAACAATAATATTAATAGCTTGAAATCCGTCGCCAAGACCAAATCCACGCATAGATATTTTGGGGGTTAATGGGTTGCCTGAGCTGGCATCTATTTGTAGAGTGGTGTTGTATTTAAAGAAATTCAGTAAGGTGTTTGCACCGCTTTTCTTGATGTCTTCTTTAGAGTAGATGGAGACGGACTTAGGGGATAAAAGTTCGTCTAACAGTGAGGCACTTGCCGTAACGGTAATCGGCGATAAAATTGCCTGATCAGGGTTGTCCACGTTGTAAGCTTTAATGGCTTCTTGATTTGTTGGGAACTGATGGGAAGGTTTGAGGGTGTTGGAGCCTTCTTCAGCGTGTATCGATAGTGCAGCGGTCGCTAAGACCAAGCCGCTTAAAATTTTTTTCATGTTTCTCTCCGCGCCGCCCGCGCTTAAGTGTGCGTTTTTAAATGACAGCAGAAAGATGAGGGAATAGTCCATCCGCAATGGATTGACCTATTCGTAACCAGCCTCCCCGCTGTAGCGAATTGCATTCAGGCCGGTCTCCGGGCTTATAAGTGGCGTGTGCCGCAATCATTAACCTTCCCATGAATAAACACAGTGGTGTAACCGATGATTGTTATCCTTATTTACCGTTGCGGGGGCAGCATCGGCTTTGATGAATGTCATCGCACCGATTTCCCGTTTACCCCTTGAAGCACTGTCGTGCGGCAAAGGACCTAAAGTAGCTCGGTATTATGACAGGTTAAGGCGTTGGCGTATAGTGAAGTGCTAATGGCGAGGAGTTAGTAATGGGGCGGTTTTTCATCGATAACAGGATCGCTATTGAGGGTGTCGGCCATTTCCTGAACGCGGCCTATAAGTTGTTGGCATAGCAGTTCGAGGTGGTCGATTTGCTTTTGTTGTTGGTGCAGGGTATCGCTGAGTTGCAAAGTAGTGAGTTCTTGGAAGGCAAGTTTGCTTTCGATCGCTTCTAGTCTTGAGTCGGTCATAATGAGGCGTTGGTATCGTGAGTAAAGGAGTTAAATAAGTGTTGTAAATGGGGGGTGCCTAGGCGGTTCATCAGGGCAATATTGTGCTCAACAATCGCCTCGGTGTCGCTGTAGTGTAACAGTGCCTTTTCGATGCTGCTTTCTCGTAGCAAATGCAAAATCGGATACGGTGAACGATTGGTATAGTTTTCAGCGGAGTCAGGCGGTGTGTTGGCAAAAATATACTGCGGGTGAAAACTGGCTAATTGGTAAGTGCCTTCGTAACCTTGGGCTTCGAGTAACGGTTCTGCAATGGCGAGAAGGTCCAGAAAGTCATCAAAGTCGGAGAGTCCTTGTGGACAAATAAACAAGGTAGTTTCAAGTGTCGCTTGGCTATCGAGCCGTTGGCATTCGCTGATTAAGGCTTCAAGGCGATCGGCTATCGCAGTGTTGCGGTCAATGTGGTAGTGGATTTTTTCTTGGATAAAGACGGTCTTGGCAAAGGGGCAAAGGTTTTCCCCGATGACCAGTGTTTTAATCCATTGTTGGCAGTGCCTGATGATTGCGTTGTCATGAACAACTGAGTTAATAGACATAAAGGCGGTGACTGATAGATGAATTTGTTGTTAGTTTACGCATTTGTGTAGAGAAAGTATTGATCTGATCTTTTATAATAACCATTATTTTTAGACTGAAGGTTGTGACAGTTATTTTGTTAAGTTCCAAGCGGGTATTAATCACGCAATTATGAATGAAATTCCTTTTGTCTATGAGATTCGTTATAGCCAGAGAGCTAAACGGTTACGATTGGTTGTGACACCCGAAAAAGTAGAGGTCGTGGCTCCGAAACGTACTGCGGGGGCGGATATTCGCCGCTTCGTACACGAACAGCAGGCATGGGTGTGCAAAACTTTGGCGAAAGTAGCGGCACAGCCGAATCAATTGCCAAAGCCCGTTAATTATCAAGCCGGTGCTAAAATTCCTTTTCGGGGTGAGCTTTGGCCGTTAGTACTTAAACCCTCAGCGCGTAAGCGCATTAAGATTAGTTTTGATCAGGCCTTTATCGTTGATTTACCCACTTTATTGGCCTCTGGTGCCGTGTCAGAGGCCATAAAGAAGGCACTGACGGTGTGGTTGAAGAAACAGGCTCTTGTTGCCGCCGAGCAATTTTGCGAGCAGCATAGTAAACGGTTTCAGTTGTATCCCAATTCAATTCGGGTGCGGCAACAGAAAACACGGTGGGGGAGTTGTGGGGCGCATAATGATATTAATGTCAATTGGTTGCTTATTTTAGCGCCACCTGCAGTATTAGAATATGTCATGGTTCATGAGTTATGTCATATCAGAGAAAGAAATCATTCGCGTCAGTTTTGGGCTTTAGTCGCCAAGCACTTGCCGGATTATCAGCAACAGCGTGATTGGCTTAAAGCGCACGGTGCGCAACTTATGATGGGGTTATAAATGTCGTTACGGAAGAGTTTGTTTTATGGTTTTTTAGTGCTTATTGTTTTGGTCGGTCAACAGGTCGTAAATAGGGACCTTGTTGAGGGCGTGCCGCCGAAAGTTCACGGCGCAGTCATTAACAATAAGGTGCCTTGGGAGGGTGCTGTTGAAGGCCCGGGTGTTATTTATTTTTGGGCCAGTTGGTGTGGTATTTGTCAATCCATTCAAGGTACGATGAGCGATGTGTTAGCACAAACGTCTGGCATGACGGTGGCGGTAAAATCAGGGTCAGATGAAGACATCCAAAAACACTTAAAGAAGTCAGAACTTGATTGGCCTGTGGTTAATGACGAGGATGGTGCAATAGGCGACGCCTTTGGTATTCGTGGCGTGCCGACTATTTTTGTTATAGGTCCGTCAGGAAAAATTAAATTTACGGCTGTGGGTTATACCAGTGCACTCGGCTTGCAGTTGCGTTTGTGGTTAGCCCGTTTTGAATAGTGTTTTGACTCGAGAGTGCAGCGTGATGTTGCTGTTCTTTTTATCCGGCGTAACGGGGCTTGTTTATGAGGTCTTTTGGTTTAAGGAATTAAGCCTGTTGTTGGGTAGTTCGACTCAAGCTATGGCCACGACATTAGCGGCCTTTTTTTTAGGGTTGGCAGTGGGCAGTTATCACTGGGGTGCACGGGCAGCGGGTTGTAATAACCCGCTACGGCTTTATGGGCTGTTGGAATTGGCTGTGGCCCTGTCAGTCGGGGGCTATTTTTTTCTTATGAAGGGCTATGCGGCTATTTATCCAGACTTGTTTAATACCTTTGGTAATCAGCCGAAAGTATTTTTAGCCACTAAGTTTTTGTTGGCAATGGTGGTGTTATTTCCACCGGCTTATTTTATCGGCGGTACGCTTCCTGTGTTGGCCCAGTATGTGGACCGTGCCGGTAAGCAACGCGGCGTTAAAGTGGCCTCGCTTTATGTGGTTAATACCTTGGGTGCGGTTGTTGGTACACTGTTGGCCGGTTTTTATTTGCCGGTTGTTTGGGGCTACGGGCAGAGTTATTTTTTGACGATGGTGTTAACTGTATTGGTGGGCTTGTCGACACTTGGCTTAGCGCGAGGGGAAAAGGAAGGTCAATGCACAGTGCCCCAAGAACCGCTAAAAAATGCGGTGTCGCAGAGTGATGTTAGCTTAACGGGGTTAAAGCAGTTGTCGTTTTTTTCTGGTTTTACGGTGTTATCACTAGAGGTTTTATGGGGCCGTATGTTTGAGCAGGTCTTGCAAAACTCGGTCTATACCTTTGCCATTATATTAGCGCTTTTTTTATTGTGTATAGCGCTAGGGAGTTTCTTGGCTTATCGGTTAATGCAAAGTTCCTTGGTTAATGAAGCGTGTTTTTTTTGGCAATTAATGGCAAGTGCGGTCTTGATTGGCCTGTCTCCGTTTGTGTTTTTATGCTTAACAGAAAACTTAAATTATATCGGCTCGAATACCGGATGGGCTGAATATATTTTGACGATTGTGGGTATAGGAGCAATCGTAATGGGGCCGGTGTTGTTATCTCTGGGCGGCCTATTGCCACAGTTGATTAAATTCAGTGAAGCGCGCGGTGGTATGACCGGAAGCGTTGTCGGTACTTTGGTCGCATTCAATACAGCGGGTGGTATTGTGGGGTCTTTAGTGACAGGGTTCTTCGTTTTTGATTATTTAGGACTGTGGGCCGGTATTCGTTGTTTGGCCGTTTTATACTGTTTGGCCGCTTGGTTTTGGTTGCCTCGGTGTCAATCGTCGTCACGGTTGACAGTCTTGCCAGCGGTGGGTTTGTTCTTGTTGGTGTCGTTTTTGGATGTCGGGCAATTACCTGCAGTTAAAATTGATGCCGTCAATGACGGAGAAAGTTTATTGGCTGTGACAGAAGGGAGTGCCGCAACGGTTGCGGTTATTCGCCGCGGCGATGATGTGAAAATAAAAATAAATAATCACTACACGTTAGGCGGCAGTGGTTCACGTGTTTTAGAGGCGTTTCAAGGGGAGTTGCCCTTGTTAGTACACCCTAATCCACAGACGGTTAATATCTTAGGTTTAGGCACCGGCATAACGGCGGGGGCGTCGCTCTATTATCCACTTCAATCATTAACGGTGACGGAAGTGATTCCAGAAGTGATTCAAGCTGCGGATGATTATTTTGCTGATTATACCAACGGTCTTTTCTATGACCCAAGGGCGCAGGTGATTGCTGAAGATGGCCGCAATTATTTACGAGGAACGGCGGCTGCTTTTGATGTCATTATCAGTGATTTATTTGTACCGTGGAAGGCCGGTGTTGGCGGCCTTTATTCAGTTGAGCATTATCAGTCGGTACGTACACGTCTGCAAGCTGGAGGTATTTTTATGCAATGGTTGCCAGCCTATCAATTAAGTGCAGACTCTTTTAAAACGATTACGCGAACCTTGTTGGCGGTTTTTCCTCAGGTGACTGTTTGGCGCGGTGACTTTTCGTCCAGAACACCGGTCATTGGTTTGATCGGCCATCTAACGCCGAGTGGCTTTGATAAAAATACAGCAGGGTTGTCTTTACAGCGATCTACGGCATCAGGATTGCCGTTGTTAACGCATTATGTAGGGAGTTTTTTGAACGATGAAAAGCCATTGGGGAATAGCGCTATCAATAGCGATGACCGACCCTTGATTGAATTTCAAATGCCGATTAACCAACAACAAGTTAAGGCGGGACAACAGTATTGGTTGGCAGGGGATGCCTTAATGGCCTTTATGAGTAGTTTACAGCAGCGTATGGTCGCGGGTGAAGACACGTTTTTAGCGGCATTATCAAAGGCCGATAAGGCCTTGGCAATATCAGGTCTTTATTTTCATAAGGCGCAATGGCTTCAAACACAAGGGCGCATTAGGGCTGCCGAGCTACAATTGGCAAAATTTCAAGAAAGTTCTGGCGTCGAAGCGTTGCTATCAGGCGTTATTTCAGAGTAATAGGTTAAAAAACAGTGTTGTGACGTTAATAAACGATAACAATGGCTCTATTTATATTAAAATAGTCGGTTAGGTTCTTTCTGGCGTATCGGATGGTCAAGGTTGGAAAGTGTTGTTGTGCAGTAAATCGAGGTTGTTATGCGAATTATTTTATTGGGAAGCCCTGGGTCTGGGAAAGGAACGCAGGCGCAGTTTATTACACAGAAGTACGGGATTCCTCAAATATCCACGGGTGATATGTTACGTGCCGCTGTTAGAGCAGGCACGCCTCTCGGGGTTGAAGCGAAAAAAGTGATGGATGCCGGCGGTTTAGTCTCAGATGAAATTATTTTAGGGTTGATTTCAGAGCGTATTGTTGAGGGTGATTGTGAGAATGGCTTTTTATTGGATGGCTTTCCACGAACGATTGCGCAAGCTGAAGGCTTAAGTGCGATGGAGATTGCTATAGATCATGTCGTTGAGATTGCCGTTGAAGATGATGGCATTATTAACAGAATGAGTGGCCGACGGGTGCATGCAGAATCTGGGCGTAGTTATCATATTGAATTTAATCCACCCCAACAGGCAGGCCTAGATGATGTCACCGGTGAGCCTTTGGTTCAACGTGAAGACGATCAGGAAGAAACCGTTCGTAAACGTTTGGAGGTTTACCATCAGCAAACAAAACCCTTGGTTGATTTTTATCAGTCAGCGAGTCGCTCTGGCGCAGTGAAATTTAGCTCCGTTATCGGTACGGGCGCAGTGAGCGACATTACGGCGGCGGTATTTGCCAGTTTGGAAAAATAAATTGTCTCGGGGGCGTGAGTGCCCATTAGGGTTAGTAAACTTGTAAGAGGATTGAAATGGCTAAAAAATTTAATGTGGCAGTTGTGGGGGCAACCGGTGCTGTGGGTGAGGCAATGTTGTCGATTTTGGAACAGCGTGGTTTTCCCATAGGCGATATTTACCCATTGGCCAGTAGTCGTTCTGTCGGTAAGCGCATTAGTTTTAACGGGGAGTCGGTCAAAATTGGTGATTTAGCTGAGTTTGACTTTAGTCAGGTACAAATAGGGCTGTTTTCTGCCGGTGCTTCCGTTTCAGCAGAATATGCGCCAAAAGCGGCGGCTGCCGGGTGTGTCGTGATTGATAATACCTCGCAATTTAGATACGACGCTGATATTCCATTGGTGGTCCCAGAAGTTAATCCAGAGAGTATTGCGGCATTTTCTAATCAAGGTATTATTGCGAACCCTAATTGTTCAACGATCCAGATGGTGGTTGCTCTAAAACCTATTTATGATGCGGTGGGTATTGACAGAATTAATGTATGTACTTATCAGGCGGTGTCAGGTTCAGGTAAAGTGGGTGTTGAAGAAGTGGTTTCTCAAACGGCTAAATTATTAAATGGTAAGCCGGTGACATCGAAGGTTTATCCTAAGCAAATTGCTTTTAATGTTTTGCCGCAGATTGATGTTTTTATGGACAATGGTTACACCAAAGAAGAAATGAAGATGGTATGGGAAACCAAGAAAATAATGGCCGATGAGGCTATTAAAGTGAATGCGACAGCAGTACGGGTACCGGTCTTCTTTGGTCATTCTGAAGCGGTGCATTTAGAAACAAAAACAGCGATTAGCGCGAGTGAGGCAAGAGCCCTACTTGAAAAGGCGCCGGGTGTGACCGTTGTTGATGTGCGTGAAGAGGGTGGCTATCCAACCGCTGTGACGGAGTCTTCGGGGGATGATGCCGTTTTTGTAGGACGGATTCGGTCGGATATTTCGCACCCACGGGGGCTTAATTTATGGGTAGTGAGTGATAACGTTCGCAAAGGTGCGGCTTTAAATAGTGTACAGATCGCTGAGATTCTAGCGCAAGATTATTTGTAACGCACAGGGGCGTTAAGCTTAAGTTTTTTATAAAGTGGCAGCTAATGAGTCACAGGGTTGGGTGTTAGTCTTTCAGTTGCTCTAAGAGTTGATCTTGGTGATCGAAAAATGATTGTAACGCTTTTTCTAAGGATTCAAGGGCACTAGCAAGCTGTTTAGTCGTATGGTTTTTGGCAAATGTTTCTAGTTTTTGGGCGGCCTGCTGGATTGAGGTAAGCCCACAAAAGGCGGCTGAACCATTGAGTTTATGGGCGCAGTTTTGTAGTTGCTCGATATTTTGTTGGTCAACAGAGGTCTGTATTTCAGACAGTTGTTTTGGGAAATCATCAAAACAGCGCTCGAGTAGGGTTTGTGCGAGCTGTTTGTTTTGTTGCGTTTTAATGAGTAGCGGTATTAGAAAGTCGGGTGACAACGGGGCGCTGGAATGTTGCTGTTGTAACTCAGTGATTTGGAAGATTATTTTTTTAAGCGTAGACGTTAGGAACGGCACCGTAAGGATGTCCTCGCAGGGGTGATCATCAACCGTTGGAGGTAAGTTTTGGTCGCGTGATATGACGGCAATGAGATGACACGGTTTGTGAGCGCTAAGCTGGCTGATGAGCTGTGTTGTATTAAAGTGAGGGTTTTCTAGATCAAGAAAGGCAGCATCAAAGATGCTTTGTGACAGTATGCTCAAGTGACCTGATAGGGTATGGGTGCAGACTATCTCTGGGCTATGTGTGTTCAAGTGGTGCTGTAGTTGTTGAGTAATTAAGGGGTTTGAACTGTTAATCAGTATTGTTAAAGGTGTTCGCATCTTAAAAAACCTTATTAATTGAGCTGGATAATAGTTAATGTAACAAAATTTTTAGAAATAAAGAATTTCATCGGTATTAGATGGTTAACTGACTTGGGCTTTTTGGGAATTTCGAGTGGTTATTTGTTAAAACCGGTTGTTGTTTGGATTGTTATCAATAGGCCGTTTTATTTTGTAAGCGGGGTTTTATTGGTGAGATTTTATATAGGGTATGGGGGATCTGGGTTTACAACGACGCAGTCAGTCCGTATCATTTTCAACCATTTGGCTGAGAATATTGATTGTTCAATGCCTTTGTACACAGTGAATAATGACAAAAGATAAGAGTAAAAAGATGTATAGCCTTAAACCCAACCAAGATTATCGGGACGAAAGTTTATTCCCTCATGTTGATCTTTCGCCTGAAGATTTACTTGAAGATACCGCAAAACATTATGATGATTGTTATTGGGATTATTTACGGGTGTGGTGTAATCGCCGTAATTTGGCCTTGCATTATGGGCACTGGACCAGTGATGAAAAATACAATCATCACCAGGCATTATTAAATAAAAATCAATTGCTTTATGATTTAGCCGGTATTAAGTCTTCAGACCATGTTCTGGATGCAGGGTGTGGCATCGGGGGAAGTTCTATCTGGATGGCCGAAACGCATCAAAATCGGGTGACCGGTATTACCGTGAGTGCAAAACAAACGCGCTATGCCAAAAAGCACGCGGAACGTCATGGGGTTGCTGATAAGGTGAACTTTGAAGTTTCAGATTTCTGTAACACCCCTTTTGAAGATGAGTCCTTTGATATTATTTGGGGATTAGAGAGTGTTTGTTATGCTGTCGATAAGGCAGATTTTTTAAGAGAAGCTTATCGGTTGTTACGCAAAGGCGGGAAAGTTGTGGTTTGTGATGGTTTCTTTGCCCGTGAGGAATTTGATCAGAGAGAATGGGATGCGAACATGGCCTTTTTTAACGGCTGGGCGGTACCTAATCTGGCAACGCGGCGCGACTTTAATGAGAAGTTGGAGCAAGAGAATTTTAAATCTATTGCGGTTCATGAGGTGACAGCAGCTACGATGCCTTCATCTGACCATATGTACAAGATTTCCAAGTGGCTACGGCCGGTACAAACGTTCAGGGAGTGGTTTGGACTCAGTTCTAAGGCACAAACGGCGAATTTTGAAGTCGGCTTCGCACAAAATATTATGTTCCGAGAAGCGTTAGTGGAATATTGTATTTTTACAGCAGAAAAATAACGGTTATTGTAGGGATGCCTTAGGCTTCTCGCGGAGTACTGAAGACCGAAAAAAACCCACTTTGGACAAAGCCAAAGTGGGTTTTTTTAGCTAGGGTGTTTTGTTGATTAGTGCAGTAGCGTATTCAGCTGAGTTGAGTTCAGCGATCTACATTTTAAAGTGGCATAGCCAACGTGCAGCCAATGCGCAATCCAATCAGAGTCCTGAATGAACAGTTGTTTATGGGGTAAATGTCTTCAGAAGCCTTGATTTTGTGGATGGAATTCCTATTCTTGTTTGCAGATAACATCTGGGTTGTTTGGATATTATTTTCTTATCAAAAAACCCGATGGTATCAGTTCGTCCCTACCTAGCTATAAGGAGTCGCCAATGAAATCTCTTACCTTTTTTTCTATCCTTTTCCTGGCCGTGAATGTATTAAGCGGCTGTACGGTTGCGCTGGTTGGCGGTAGTGCCGTTGGCGGTTACATGATCGGGGAGGATGATCGTAAAGCCGGGCGTATTGTCGATGATGCTGTCATCACGGCAGCGGTTAAAGCCTTATTTTTAGGTGATAGCCAAATTGAATCCTTCAAGATATCCGTTGATACTCACCAAGGCATTGTGACTCTTACCGGAAACATCCCCAGTAAAAGAATGATTAATCGTGCCATCGAGTTGACCCGTACCGTCGAAGGTATCGAGGAAATTAATTCTCTTTTACTGGTTGACGGCGAGCAGGCTGCGATGGAGTAAGCCGTCGCTATGCCAAATTAAAATCGCAATTGGGCACTGTTTTTAGGTGCCGTTCAACGCGAGGTGCGGGCTGGGTTGCTGGGTGATGGGTACTCTTATTGCTTATGGGTGATCAGGTTGTGGTGGCTGCAAACATCAAGATCCATTAAGTTATTCACAGAATACCTGTAATAGTGAAGCACTCACTTAAAGCCCTGTCTTTAAGGAGTTTTTTTTACATCAGGTGTATTTTGAGGGTGAGATGCGTTTTAATGGGTCTTTTTGGCGGCTAATTTGTTTCTTTTATGACGGTGAGTGTTATGGTGAGTCGTAGGCGAGAGAGTGTTTTAACCGAGAATGGATAAACCCGATGTGTACCAATGAGCTCGTTTCACAATTTCAAGAAACCATTCATAAAGCGCGGCTTGAAAAGTCGCGATTACAGATTGTCGGTGGCGACACCAAGGCCTTTCTAAAAGCCAATGTGCCAGCGTCACTTACACGATTAGAAATAGGGGGTTACCAAGGGATTGTTGATTATCAACCCAGTGAGTTGGTGCTGACTGCGCGTGCCGGAACGTCGTTGAAGGTAATCAATGAGACTTTGGCTGAGCAGAGGCAAATGTTAGCCTTTGAGCCGCCGGCGTTTGGATGCTCAGCGACATTGGGAGGTATTGTGGCCAGTGGATTGTCAGGGCCTAGGCGACCCTTCACGGGGGCGGTTCGTGATTTTGTCTTGGGGTGTAAAATTATTAACGGTCAGGGCGAAGTTTTAACTTTTGGGGGGCAGGTTATGAAAAATGTGGCCGGTTATGATGTGTCACGGTTGATGGCCGGTTCAGAAGGGACTCTGGGTGTTATTTTAGAAGTGTCACTGAAGGTGTTGCCAGCCCCGAAAAAAGAGCTAACCCTTAACATAGCAATGCCGATTGAATCCGCATTGGTTCAAATGGTTGCGCTTCGCCGTCACTATCTTTCTATCAGTGCAGTGGCTTATGAGAAGGGTTGCTTACGGATTCGTTATTCGGGTTCTAAAACAGGTATTTTGTCAGTGTTGGATACACCTGTGATCACTGATGTACACGTTGAATCCAGCCAAAATTTTTGGCATGCGCTCAAAGAACAACACGCTGATTTTTTTCAGACGAAAGATGATTTATGGCGCATATCAGTCCCCCCGGCAACGCCTGTTTTAAGTGTTCCCGGCCACTGGTTTTACGATTGGGCCGGTGGTTTGCGGTGGCTCAAAACGACAGCGCCGGCAGCGGTGGTTTTTGGTGCGGCTACTGCCTGCGGCGGCACGGCGCGCTTGTTCCGTTCAAGGCAGCAAGCGCCATGGCCAAGGCAGGAGCTAGCGCTGCCATTAGCGCGACTCAATAAACGTGTTAGAGCAGCCTTTGACCCGAGTGAATTGTTTGTCTAACTTCAGGTTTTGACGTTATTAGCATGCAGACTAAATTAACTCCAATAATTCAAAAAAGACCTGACAGTGCTGAGATAGAACGCATTCTGCGGTCTTGTGTTCATTGTGGTTTCTGTAATGCGACTTGCCCGACCTATAATGTCTTAGGGGATGAGTTAGACGGTCCTCGAGGGCGCATTTATTTACTCAAACAAGTGTTTGAAGGGAGTGAGGTTTCGAAGGCGACCCAATCCCATCTTGACCGCTGTTTGACGTGCAGAGCGTGTGAAACGACATGTCCCTCAGGGGTTCGCTATGGTCGTTTGCTTGATATTGGTCGCGGCGAAGTTGAGAGGCAAGTGCCGCGTTCAATGCGAGCAAAGGTGGTTCGGTTCTTCGTACAAAGAGTCTTGCCTTATCGTTGGCGTTTTAAAGTGCTATTTTCTTTGGCGCAACGATTAAGATTCTTGGTGCCACGGTCTCTTCGAAAGAAGATACCTGAGGTATCTACGCCTTCGTATTGTTGGCCTAACACTAAGCATAAGCGTCAGGTTTTGTTGTTGGAGGGCTGTGTGCAACCGGCATTGGCGCCGGCTATTAATCTCAAGGTCGCTACGGTGTTAGATAAGTTGGCGATAACACCGTTGAAAATAAAGAATGAGGGTTGCTGTGGAGCATTAAGCCATCACCTTGCAGCACATCAACAAAGTACTGATTTTATAAAGCGCAATATTGACCAATGGTGGCCTTATGTCGAGACCGGTATTGAAGCTATTGTTTCGACGGCCAGTGGTTGTGGTGTCATGATTAAAGATTACGGTGACATTATGCAATATGATGCTGTTTATGCAGAAAAAGCACGCCGTATTGCAACATTGACCTGTGATATTAGTGAGTTGCTTTTGGCAGAAGCGATACCCGCATCTAATACCGGGCAAGGGACATCGGTCGCTTTTCATAATCCCTGTACCTTGCAGCATGGTCAGAAGGTTGTTAATGCTGTTGAAACGATTTTGCAACGTCAAGGCTATCAATTGCTTGAGATCGAAGGCGCCCAAGACTGTTGCGGCTCGGCAGGGGTGTATTCTTTTTTACAGCGCGCTATTTCACAACGTTTGTTAACGGAAAAAATATCTTCTTTGGAAGTGATGAAGCCAGATGTGATTGTAACGGCTAATGTGGGTTGCCAAACGCATTTACAATCAGCATCGACTGTGCCGGTTACGCATTGGATTGATTTGTTATGACCTGTTGTTATCGCTTGTTAGTCGACTATTTCGAGCTAGACATAATAGCAAAGCCGGTGTTGTTTTAAGGGGAAAAATGCCGGGCTGTGAGGTTTAAGGCTTTTTTTATGGGTAACGCGGTGGTTTAAGTTATCTTATATTGAGTTAGAGTCTGCGTTTTTTAGGATAAAGTCTGCTAAAATAGAGCCAAAATGGCATTAGTGTGATGTCGATTAATAGAATTTTAGCAAGTAGTTGGGCGGTAGATTAAAAGGCATATGGCAAAAAAATTATACGTGCTGACAAGTGGTTGTCAGATGAATGAATATGATTCTGACAAAATGCGTGATGTTCTGAGAGATTCCCATGGGTTGGAATCAACGAATAACCCTGAAGAAGCAGATGTTTTATTATTGAATACTTGTTCTGTTAGAGAGAAAGCCCAAGAAAAAGTTTTTTCGCAACTGGGTGTGTGGCGTAAACTCAAAAACAAGAATCCTGATCTCATTATTGGTGTCGGTGGCTGTGTCGCTAGCCAAGAAGGTGAGATGATCCAAAAAAGAGCGCCTTATGTAGATATTGTGTTTGGTCCTCAAACCTTACATCGCTTGCCGCAGTTATTGGATAAAACGCAAAGCAGTCACGCAAAAGTAGTAGATATATCATTTCCTGAAATTGAGAAATTTGATGCTTTACCCGAGCCTCGTGCTGAAGGCCCCAAAGCCTTTGTGTCGATTATGGAAGGGTGTAGTAAATATTGTACCTTTTGTGTAGTTCCTTATACCCGGGGTGAAGAAATCAGCCGGCCGTTAACCAGTGTCATTAAAGAAATTACTGAATTAGCGAATCAGGGTGTGCGAGAAGTTAATTTATTAGGGCAGAATGTTAATGCCTATCAGGGTGCAATGGATGATGGCGATAACGCTGATTTTGCCTTGTTATTGCATTACGTTGCCGGTATTGCTGGGATCGGGCGGATTCGTTTTACTACCTCACATCCGGTTGAGTTTTCTGACAGTCTGATTGAGGCGTTTGCCGAAATTCCGGAATTAGTCAGTCACTTACATTTGCCCGTGCAAAGTGGTAGCAACAGCATTCTTAAGCGCATGAAGCGTGGTCATACGCGCGAACAATATATCGATAAGATAAATCGCCTGCGAGAGTATCGTCCCGAATTAAGTTTATCATCAGACTTTATTATTGGCTTTCCCGGTGAAACCGATGAAGAATTTGAAGATACGATGGCGTTGATTGAAATGATGGCATTTGATTCCTCATTCAGTTTTATTTACAGCGCTCGTCCCGGAACACCGGCGGCGGACTTTGCTGATGATGTTGATTTGTCCGTTAAAAAGGAACGGTTAAAACGCTTACAAGTCTATATTAATAAAAATGCTTTAGCGATTTCTGACAAGATGGTGGGAACTGTGCAAACCGTCTTGGTTGAAGGATTATCGAAAAAGAATCAATTACAGGTCCGCGGTCGAACGGAAAATAATCGTGTGGTTAATTTTACCGGGCATCCGCGTCTAACGGGACAATTTGTTGATGTGATGATTACTGAAGCCTTGCCGAATTCATTACGGGGACGATTGATTGAGAGTTCAGTTGACAAAATTGCTCAGAATTTTTAAATGAAGGTTTTGGATATTAATTCAAATTCACTGGACCTGACTTTAATTCCTGCTGATAACTCTCGCTTAGCCAATCTTTGCGGGCAATTAAATAGCCATCTTCAACAGATAGAAAAACGCTTAGGGATAGAAATATCAAACCGAGGGAATCGTTTTCGTTTAAAGGGCTCGCGTGAGGCTATTAAAATAGCATCTGTGCTTTTAGAAAAATTATTTGCCAACACAGAGGTCGAGGTGCTAACACCCGAATATATTCACTTGTCACTGCAAGATTCGCATGTTAAATCGTTATTAGACGGTGAAGATGTGAGTCATCAGTCAGCGATTACCATTAAAACCCGACGCGGTATTATTAAGGGGCGCGGTACGAATCAACAGCAATACTTAAAAAGTATTTTGTTACATCATATTAATTTTGGGGTGGGTCCTGCCGGGACCGGCAAAACCTATTTAGCCGTTGCTTGTGCCGTTCAGGCATTAGAACGTGAGGAAGTTAGGCGGATTATTTTGGTGCGTCCCGCGGTGGAAGCAGGAGAAAGTTTGGGGTTCTTGCCTGGCGATATGGCGCAGAAGGTCGATCCTTATTTGCGGCCACTCTATGATGCCTTATATGAAATGTTGGGGTTTGAACGGGTTGATAAATTGATTGAACGTAACGTGATTGAGGTTGCACCGTTAGCTTTTATGCGTGGGCGGACCTTAAATGATTCGTTTATTATTTTAGATGAGGCACAAAATACCACGAAAGAGCAGATCAAAATGTTTTTGACCCGAGTGGGTTTTGGGTCGACCGCCGTGATTAATGGTGATGTAACACAGATTGATTTACCTAAAAAAACCGCATCGGGTTTAGGGCATGTATTAAAAGTCTTAGACGGCGTTGACGGTATTAGTTTTACCTTTTTCGGGGTTCAAGATGTGGTGCGCCACCCCTTGGTGCAGAAAATTGTCAGTGCTTATGAAACCTATGATAAGACGCATTCCGGCGAATAGGTGTTAGTGAAATATGGTTGAGCTTGAATTACAGCGAGTCTGTCTTGTTGACAATGAGCCATCACTACATCAATTTGAATTATGGGTAGAAACGGTGCTCGCTGATCAGTTAAGAGATATTGAATTGGTTATTCGTATTGTCGATGAACCGGAGAGCGCAGCACTTAATGAACAATATCGTCATAAATCCGGACCAACAAATGTACTTAGTTTTCCAGTGGAATTGCCGATGGGTATTGAAACACCGTTATTAGGGGATTTAGTTATTTGTGCGCCTGTTGTGGTTCGTGAAGCCAATGAACAAAAGAAACGGGTAAGCGATCACTGGGCACATTTGGTGATACATGGTGTTTTACATTTGTTAGGTTTTGATCATATCGAAGATCAACAAGCAGCATGCATGGAAGCGAAAGAAATTGCTGTATTACAAAAATTATCAATAAATAATCCGTATATAGAGGCTGTGAATTCATGAACGAAAATAATCCCAACGCTTCGGCAAAGTCTAGAGGTTGGGTGGAAAGTTTTAGTCACTTCTTGACCGGAGAACCGCGCGATAAGGACGACTTACTTGATTCCCTACGCGAAATGCAGGTTAAGAACCTGATAGGTATGGAAACACTGTCAATGATAGAGGGTGTTTTACAGGTTTCGGAAATGCGCGTTAGGGATATTATGATTCCTCGTATTCAGATGGTTGTAGTTCCCAGAGAAGCCGATTTAGCAACTATTTTTCCGTTGGTTATTGAATCAGCTCATTCGCGTTTTCCTGTCATTGATGAAGACCGCAGTGAAGTCGTGGGCGTTTTGTTGGCAAAGGACTTATTGGTCCACAGTCGTCAGGATGAGACGTTACGTGTTGAAGAAATTATGCGTGCTGCCCGCTTTATTCCTGAAAGTAAGCGGCTTAATGTTTTATTAAATGAATTCAGGGCAAATCGTAATCACATGGCTATTGTTGTTGATGAGTACGGTGTAGCCGCCGGTTTAGTAACCATTGAGGACGTGCTTGAGCAAATTGTCGGTGAGATAGAAGATGAGCATGATCTGGAAGATGAGTCCTATATTTTCAGACGCAGTGACCGCGTTTTTACGGTTAAAGCAATCACGCCGATTGCTGAGTTTAATGATTATTTTTATAGCCACTTTGATGATACCGACGTGGGTACTATTGGCGGATTGGTCGTACAACATTTAAAACATTTGCCTAAAAAAGGTGAAAAAATAACCATTGAGGGCTTTAATTTTGATGTGATCCGTGCAGATAGCAGGCGCGTACATATGTTACAGCTAAAATTAAATGAAGATTGGTTGCCAAAAGAAGAGGGAGATCAAGTCGGTGAATAATCTTGTGTCTTTCGGAACCAGAGCACGTTGTTTTAATAGCCATTTATGTTCGGTCGGGTCGGTACAGTAGTTATGATGATTTGGGCTCTGGAAATTAAGTGCAGCGACGCCGTTTTCTTCAAGCCTTAATCGCGTTAGGTTTTCTACCCGATACGAGTCGGGTCGCTTCGGCAACCCTAGGCGATATTTATCGTTTTCCTTCATTTGGTAATGCTTCCATTTTGCATTTTACCGATTGTCATGCCCAGTTAACGCCGGTTTATTACCGCGAACCTGATAATGAGTCTTTACGGGCATTGAAAGGCAATCAGTTCTCATTGTTAGCCGGCCTGGATTTTCTCGATTTTTTTGGTATTACTCCCAATAACGTGCAAGCACATGCCTTTACGTCCCTGAATTTTGTTGAAGCAGCCGAGCAGTATGGAAAAATGGGCGGCTTTTCTTATTTAGCGACCTTGGTGAAACAAATGCGTGCAGAGCGTGGCGAACAAAATACCGTGTTGCTTGATGGCGGTGATAGTTGGCAAGGTTCAGCAACGGCTTTGTGGACGCAAGGTCAAGATATGGTCGGAGCCAGTAATTTATTAGCTGTGGATGCGATGACTGGGCACTGGGAATTTACTTACGGTGAGCGACAAGTTAAAGAAAATTTAGCACAGTTTCAGGGCGAATTTTTAGGCCAAAATGTTACCTTGACGGAAGAGGCTGCTTTTAGGGCCGGTATTGAGCAAGGTCCGGTTTTTAAACCTTATGTTATCAAGCAATTAGCCAAGGCACGCATTGCTGTGATTGGTCAGGCTTTTCCCTATACGCCGATTGCTAACCCGCGTTATCTGATGCCTGATTGGCAGTTTGGAATTCAAGAACAAAAATTACAGCAACAGATTGATGAGATTCGAGACGGTAAAGTTGCTGATGCGGTGGTGTTATTATCACATAATGGCTTGGCGGTTGATTTGAAGTTGGCAGCAAGAGTATCAGGATTAGACGTTATTTTAGGCGGTCATACTCACCACGCACTGCCCCGACCGATAACCGTTTCAAACGCGCGGGGAAAAACATTAGTAACCAATGCGGGTAGTCATGGCAAATTTTTAGCCGTTTTAGATTTAGTTATTAAGGCGGGCAGTGTTCGGGATTTTCGTTATCGGTTAGTGCCTGTTTTTTCAAATGTATTGGCGGCTGATCAGCAGATGGCTGGGTATATTAAACAAGTCAGAGCGCCTTATTTACAGCAGTTGAGAGAACCTCTGGCGCAAACCGAGAGATTATTATATCGGCGCGATAGCTTTGGGGGGCCTTTTGATCAACTTATTTTATTGGCGCTACAGCAGGCGACAGGGTGTCAGATTGTCTTGTCACCAGGGTTCAGGTGGGGGAGTTCATTGTTACCGGGAGACAGTATTACTGTCGAAGATGTGTTTAATCATACGGCTATTACTTATCCTGAGACCTATCAGACAACCTTAACAGGGGGCCAATTAAAAGCCTTGCTGGAAGATGTTGGTGATAACTTGTTTAACCCCGATCCTTATTATCAGCAAGGCGGTGATATGGTGCGAGTGAGTGGAATGCATTACCGGTGTCACCCAGCGAGAAAGCACGGTGAGCGAATCAGTGAGATGCGCTTAGAGTCAGGGGAATTAATTGAGTCAAGTAAGCACTACAGTGTTGCAGGCTGGGCAACCACCCAGCAGCAATCAAAAGGGTTGCCGGTCTGGTCGGTTGTCATTGATTATTTGCGCCAGCATTCAGGTGAAAGATTCTCCCCGGCCTATCAGTCAGTTGCAGTGACTCCTTAGGTGAAATGAGGTGTCAGTGGCAGTGCTAAGGGGTATTTATTACAATAGGATATTAAAGTGTTTGTGGCTTGAATGTTTATCAAAATAAAGGTTTAAAGGTCGATGAAAAATAAGATTACCAAAGCAGTATTTCCCGTTGCGGGATTAGGAACGCGGTTTTTACCGGCCACCAAGGCAAGCCCGAAAGAAATGTTGCCAATTGTTGATAAGCCGCTGATTCAATATGCTGTTGAAGAGGCAGTTGCTGCGGGTATTGATACTATGATTTTTATTACCGGTAGAAATAAACGTTCTATTGATGATCATTTTGATAAGGCTTATGAATTAGAGCGGGAATTAACGGATAAGGGTAAGGTGGATGCTCTAGCCGCGCTAAAGTGTATTTTACCCGATCATGTCTCATATATTTTTATCAGGCAGGCTGAGGCTTTAGGATTGGGGCACGCGGTTCAGTGTGCGGCACCGATCATCGGCGATGAGCCCTTTGCGGTCATTTTGCCGGATGATTTAATAGCCGATGGTACACGTGGTTGTCTGCTACAAATGGTTAAGCAGTTCAGTCAACAGCGCAACAGTATTGTTGGGGTTGAACGCGTAGCGCCTGAAGATACCCGTAGTTATGGCATCGTGGAGGTTAGTCAAGCGGTCGGGGGGGTGAGTGCGATAGAGCATATCGTTGAGAAACCATTGCCTGAGGATGCTCCCTCAAATTTGGCCGTTGTCGGGCGTTACCTTTTTACTCCGACTATTTTTGAAAAGTTGTCGGGGTTAGGGAAGGGGGCTGGCGGTGAAATACAGTTGACCGATGCGATTGCCAAGTTACTGGCAGATGAGCCGGTTAGTGCTTATGAGTTTGAGGGAAAGCGTTATGATTGTGGCTCTAAATTAGGTTTTCTGATTGCTACGGTTGAATACGGTTTGGCACACCCGGAATTGAAAGTTGCATTTGAAACATACCTGAATAACCGATAGCACAGTTGTTTTTTAACGCATTGTAGCCAGTTTTTTTAGGGTGGAAAAATGCTTACTGTATCGGATGCTGATCTAGAGTGAGGGCAATTATTTTAATTAAGTGGGCGCTGGTCTCGTTACTGAGTCTGATGAGTTGTTTTGCGCAGGCGTCTGTGCCGCAGAGAATTGTTTCACTGAGTTTATGTACGGATCAATTATTGTTAATGTTGGCTCCTCGTCAACACATCGTGTCTTTAACCCGGGGTGCTGTAGATCCTGATTTATCTTATATGGCTGCTGAAGCCAATGGGTTTTTATTAACGGGGGGCAATATTGAAGAAGTGTTACCCTTAAATCCTGATTTAATTGTCGGTAGTGCTTTTGCTTCTCGAGATGCGGTTCATTTTCTTAGGCAATTAGGGTATCCCGTTAAATTAATTGGATTACCTGTCTCTATAGCGGAAATTCGAGATTTGTTGTTAGCCTTTGGTGAGTGGGTCGGTTCTTTAGAGCGTGCAGAACAGGTGGTGAGAAAAATGGATTGGCAATTAGCAAACCTTAACCTGCAACAGGATAGGGTTAAAAAAACGGCGCTTATTTATTCCTCTAATGGTTATACAATAGGTTCTGGCACGTTGGAAAATGTAATGCTTAATGCGGCCGGTTTTCATAATCTTGCTGTTGATATGGGGGTTGTTGGGTTTGAGCAAATAACTTTGGAGCGAGTGGTTGCTGCGCAGCCGGCATTTTTATTTATTGAAAATCATATTGATAATTCAGATTCCTTGGCCAGTCAATACGTAAACCATCCTGTGCTTGATAAAATGCTTTTAAGTAAGCAGCGTGAATTTATTCCTTCTCGGCTTAGAGCGTGTGCAGGACCCATGGTGGTGGAAGCCATTAATTATCTTTCTGAGAACCATCATGACAGTAAACCATAGTTATCACGGTGTTTTAATCGGTTTATTAGTGGCAATGATAGGGAGTTTTTTTGCCGATTTATTAGCCGGGCCTGTGTCCTTACAATGGTTTAATATTTGGGCGGCTATTATCGAAAATAAAGCCAGTCTCGATTCGTTGATTTTTTTTGAAATCCGCTTGCCGCGAGCCATTTTGGCATTGCTGGTGGGTGCTACATTGGGAATCTCTGGGGCGGCACTACAGGGGCTGTTACGAAACCCCTTGGCAGAATCTGGGATAATTGGGGTTTCTAATTGTGCTGCACTCGGTGCGGTGTTGGTGTTTTATTTTGGTTTTACGCAATGGGCCTGGTTTGCATTGCCTTTGGCAGGATTGCTGGGCGCCTTAGTGTCGGTGGTTCTGATTTTTTTATTAGCGGGGCGTTCGGGTTCCACGGTGACTTTGATTTTGGCAGGTATTGCTATTAATACGATTGCCGGCGCACTAATGGCAATGGCACTTAATTTTGCACCTAATCCGTACGCCATGCAGGAAATTGTTTTTTGGTTGTTAGGCTCTGTAGCCAACCGAAGCGTGAGTGATGTATTGATTATTGTGCCCTTTATTGTGTTTGGCGGGCTGCTTATTTTGAGTTGCGGGCGATTTTTAAATGCCCTGACGCTGGGTGAGGAGACAGCAAGCTCATTGGGGTTTAATGTACAAGTATTACGATGGCGCCTAGTCGTTGGTGTGGTGGCTTGTGTGGGTGCGGCAGTTTCTGTTTGTGGCAACATTGGTTTTATTGGGTTGGTTATACCGCATTTGCTCAGACCGTTAGTGCGCCATGACCCGCAGCGATTACTCAGCGTGAGTGCTATGGGAGGTGCCGTATTGCTCTTGTTATCTGATGTTGCTGTTCAGGTATTATCAAGTGGTGGTGAGTTAAAGTTAGGCGTTATAACATCGTTAGTCGGGGGGCCGTTCTTTTTGTATTTAATTTTGAAAAATCGAAATGTATGGGGTTAAGTGCGGTATTGAACGATGAATCGTTACTTTTAACGGGGCAGCAACTGACCTTGAGTATTACTGGGGGAGCGACCTTATTAAATGCGGTGAGTGTGACTGTTAATCAAGGCGAACTGGTTGGCCTGATCGGCCCCAATGGTGCCGGTAAAAGTACATTATTGAAACTTCTTAGCGGTGTTGATTCACCCTCTAAAGGCTGTGTTTCTTTGGCTGTTTCGGGTTCTTTAGAACCTATTTCTGCATTATCTGTGCGTGAGCGTGCACAAAAAATGAGCTATTTGGTACAAGGTGCAAAAGCATATTGGCCGATTGAGGTTGAAAAAATGATTGCGCTCGGGCGACTTCCGTTCCAAAAGTGGTGGCAACAATCGAGTGATTACGATCAGGCGAAAGTGGTCAGAGCAATGCAGTTAACGGAGACGCTGATCTATCGTAATCGTATTGTCACTACGTTGTCTGGCGGTGAACAAGCTCTGGTTATGATGGCGCGTGTGCTTGCCGGAGAGCCCGAAGTTATTTTTGCCGATGAACCGGTTGCGACATTAGACCCCTATCACCAGTTGCATGTTATGGAGTTACTTCGAGCGCATGCTAAAGGGGAGAGAGCGGCAGTGGTGGTTTTGCATGATTTGAGTTTAGCGGCGCGGTTTTGTGACCGAATTTATTTGCTGAATGACGGCGGGCTGTTTTGTGAAGGTTCGCCAGAGATGGTTTTAAGTCAGCATAATATTGCCCGTGTTTATGGTGTCGACAGCCAGATCACGCGGGTTGGTCAAGATCTGTCGGTGAGCCCTGTCGCCCGATTAAATAATCGTTAACAGGGCGGTTAACCGGGGTATTTTGCTTGAGTGGTTAATGCTTGAATAACGGGTGCTTTTAAAGTGCAAGGCCTATTCTTTTAATGGCATTTTCAAGGTTCTCCATGCTGGTGGCTATAGAAATTCTAATATGATTAGAACAGCCAAAGGCAGAACCTGGAACGACTGCAACACCGGCATGAGTAATGAGGTGTTCGGCAAAATCTATATCATTTTCGATGTTTTTTAATCGAGCAATGGCGTTACTGACATCGGGGAAAACATAAAAAGTTCCATCTGTTGCCAGACAGTCAATACCCGGTATTTGGTTGAGTTTTTTAACGACATAATCATGGCGTTTTTTGAATTCAAATAACCGTGTTTGCATGCAGTCTTGATTACCTGAAATGGCCGCTTCAGCAGCTACCTGAGAAATAGAGGTGGGATTAGAGGTGCTCTGCGACTGGATTTTTTTCATAGCCTGAATGATTTCTTTCGGGCCACCGGCATAGCCAATACGCCAACCGGTCATTGAATAAGCCTTAGAAACACCGTTAAGAACGACCGTGCGATTGTATAGTTCAGGGGCTGCGTTAAGAATATTGACAAAACGACCTGTTTCCCACGTTATATGCTCATACATATCATCGGTGGCAATAATGACATTAGGGTAGTCATTCAGAACATCGGCTAAGGCTTTTAACTCAGCTATGGTATAAGTGACGCCTGTGGGGTTGGAAGGGCTATTAATGACAAATAAGCGGGTATTGCGGGTGAGTGCTGCGCGTAATTGTTCGGGATTTATTTTGAATTGCTGGTCCTGAGTGGCGGTGACGATCACCGGCTTGCCCTGTGCCAGTAAGACCATGTCAGGGTAAGACACCCAATAAGGGCCTAGAATAATGACTTCGTCGCCGGGGTTAAGAAGTGCTTGTGTTAGATTGAAGAAACTTTGTTTGCCACCGCAGGAGACTAAAATCTGGTCATCTTCATAGTGTAAACCGTTATCGGCCTCAAATTTTTTAATGATAGTTTGTTTAAGGCTAGGCGTGCCGTCGACCGGGGTATATTTCGTGAAGCCTTCGGCCAGTGCTTTAATGGCGGCCTTTTTGATATGTTCTGGGGTGTCAAAGTCTGGCTCGCCGGCGCCTAAACTAATAATATCTTTTCCGCTGGCGCGAAGTCGGGCAGCACGAGCAGTAATAGCTAATGTGGGCGATGGTTTAACAGCGTTGACACGATCAGACAGGGTAATATTCATGAAATCTTTAGGATTGCTTAGTTTAAACCAATCAATTATACGCTAAGTCGTCACACTTGCTAAAATCCTAATTTAATAAATATGGATTAGAGATGGGTTTTTAGATGAAAAAGGCGTTTAAAATTCACAGTCGTTTTGAGCCAGCCGGTGATCAGCCGGAAGCGATTGCAGCCTTAATAGCTGGATTGTCAAACGGTGAAGTGCATCAGTCTTTGTTAGGCGTGACCGGTTCGGGTAAAACTTTCACCATAGCCAATGTTATTCAGAAAACGCAACGTGCCACCATGATTCTGGCGCCCAACAAAACGCTGGCAGCGCAGTTATATGGTGAAATGAAGGAGTTTTTCCCGCACAACAGTGTTGAGTACTTTGTTTCTTATTACGATTACTATCAACCGGAAGCGTATGTGCCGGCATCGGATACCTTTATCGATAAAGACGCCTCATTGAATGAGCATATTGAGCAAATGCGCTTGTCGGCAACAAAAGCATTAATAGAGCGGGCCGATACCATTGTAGTTGCAACGGTTTCAGCTATTTATGGCTTAGGCGAACCGGAATCTTATTTTAAGATGGTCTTGCATTTAGTGCGCGGGGATATGATCAAGCAGCGAGATATCCTTCGTCGATTGACAGATATGCAATACACCCGCAATGATATTGAATTACGTCGGGCAACGTATCGGGTGCGGGGGGATGTGATTGATATTTTTCCAGCAGAATCGGAGCAAGATGCAGTGCGCATTGAATTATTTGATGATGAAATTGAGCGTATTTCGTTGTTTGATCCCTTGACCGGAGAGATTATGTCGCGGGTGGCTCGTTATACGGTTTATCCTAAGAGCCACTATGTAACGCCAAGACAAACGTTGCTTACGGCAGTTGACAAGATTAAAGCAGAATTGAAAGATCGGCTCGAACAATTGCGTTCGCTTAATAAGTTGGTCGAGGCGCAGCGCTTAGAACAACGTACACTTTTTGATATTGAAATGATATTGGAAGTGGGCTATTGCTCTGGCATTGAGAATTATTCACGGTATTTGTCGGGACGGGAAGATGGCGAGTCCCCCCCTACGATGTTTGATTATTTGCCGAAAAATGCTCTGGTGGTTGTGGATGAAAGTCATGTGACGATTCCACAGCTAGGGGCGATGTACAAAGGGGATCGGTCGCGTAAGGAAACCTTGGTTGAGTATGGTTTTCGGTTGCCGTCAGCATTAGATAACAGACCGTTAAAGTTCGAAGAGTTTGAATTACGTTCATCACAAAAGATTTATGTTTCAGCAACCCCGGGACCCTATGAGCATGAACACTCCGGTAATGTGGTCGAACAAGTGGTACGGCCAACCGGTTTATTAGATCCGGTTGTTGAGGTACGACCGGCCACCACGCAGGTTGATGATGTGTTATCTGAAATAAATAAGCGTGCAGAGAAGGGTGAACGTGTTTTAGTGACAACCTTGACTAAGCGGATGTCGGAAGATTTAACCGATTATTTGCAGGAGCATGGTGTCAGAGTGCGTTATTTGCACTCTGATGTCGATACCGTTGAACGGGTTGAAATTATTCAAGATTTACGCTTAGGTAAGTTTGATGTTTTAGTCGGAATTAACTTGTTAAGAGAGGGTTTGGATCTTCCCGAGGTGTCGTTGGTGGCTATTTTAGATGCAGATAAAGAAGGCTTTTTGCGATCAATAACCTCCTTGGTTCAAACCATTGGTCGCGCGGCACGAAATGTTAATGGTCAGGCTATTCTTTATGGTGACAAAATTACCCGTTCGATGCAGCAAGCGATTAATGAGACTGAGCGTCGCCGCGAAAAACAAGAAAGTTACAATGCCGCCCATGGCATTAGTCCGCAATCCATTTTTAAATCGGTGACTGATATTTTAGAATTGTCGATACCGGGCTCCGGTACAGTGAACGGTAAAAGAGTGCGTTCGGTTGTCGACGCTCCAGAGGGGGGTAAGGTGTACACGCCGCAGGAAATGAGTCGCAAAATAAAGAAATTAGAGGACGAAATGTATAATTATGCTAAGAATCTTGAATTTGAAGAGGCAGCGAGAGTTCGGGATCAAATTGAAACGCTAAATAAGGGGTTATTGATTTGATATTGCGTAGTGAGTGGTTTTTTGCTAGTATTAATGGTTAGATTCGGTATAAGGATTTAGGCGCGTAGCTCAGTTGGTTAGAGCACCACCTTGACATGGTGGGGGTCGGTGGTTCGAATCCACTCGTGCCTACCAGAAATTTTTGAAAGCATCGCTAAGCGGTGCTTTTTTTATTAAAGATTTAAGAGAGTGTTTTAAGCAATATGCCCGTTATAACTTTGCCCGATGGTTCGAAGCGCCCTTTTGATGGGGTTGTTACCGTTATGGAGGTCGCTCAGTCGATTGGAAGTGGCCTGGCTAAGGCAACATTAGCCGGGAAAATCGATGGTGCTCTCGTTGATGCGTCAACAGTTATAGAACAAGATGCAACCTTGCAGCTTATTACCGCTAAAGATGACGAAGGTGTTGAGGTTATCCGCCATTCGACAGCGCATTTGCTGGCACAGGCGGTTAAACAGTTATTTCCCAGCGCACAGGTGACAATTGGACCGGTCATTGAGAATGGTTTTTTTTATGACTTCTCTTTTGAACGCCCCTTTACGCCTGAAGACTTGCTGAAAATAGAAAAAAAGATGGCGGAATTAGTCGCTAAAAACTACCCCGTTACGCGAGATGTTAAGTCGCGCGATGAGGCGGTGACTTTTTTTCGTAGTATTGCAGAAGACTATAAGGCTGAAATTATTGAAAGTATTCCGGCTAATGAGGATTTATCGCTTTATACGCAGGGTGACTTCACCGATTTATGCCGTGGGCCTCATGTTCCGAGTACCGGTAAATTAAAGGCTTTTAAGTTAATGAAGATTGCCGGGGCCTATTGGCGGGGTAATTCAGACAATGAAATGCTGCAACGGATATACGGTACAGCGTGGTCAGATAAGAAAGCGCTGAAAGATTATTTGCATAGGTTACAGGAAGCGGAAAAACGAGATCATCGCCGCTTAGGAAAACAATTAGATCTATTTCATTCGCAAGAGGAAGCACCGGGTATGGTGTTTTGGCATGAGAATGGCTGGACTATCTATCAGGAGATTGAACAATATATCCGTGAAAAGTTACGTCACCACGGCTATGGCGAAGTGAAAACACCGCAAGTTGTGGATCGTTCACTTTGGGAGAAGTCAGGTCATTGGGATAAGTTTGGTGACATGATTTTTACCACGCATTCGGAAAATCGTGATTATGCGGTTAAACCGATGAATTGCCCGTGTCATGTTCAGATTTATAATCAGGGACTAAAAAGCTATCGCGATTTACCGATCAGAATGGCTGAATTTGGTTCGTGTCACCGCAATGAACCTTCTGGAACTTTGCATGGTTTAATGCGGGTTAGAAATTTTGTTCAGGATGATGCGCATATTTTCTGTACTGAAGATCAGATTCAGGCCGAGGTTTCTGAGTTTATTGACTTGTTATTTGCGGTTTATAAAGATTTTGGCTTTGATGATGTTTTGGTTAAATTGTCGACCCGACCGGAAAATCGGGTAGGTGATGATGCGGTGTGGGACAAGGCCGAGCAGGCGTTGGAACTGGCACTGAACACTAAACAACTGGATTGGCAATTGCAACCCGGAGAGGGCGCCTTTTATGGTCCTAAAATTGAGTTTTCGTTAAAAGATTGTATCGGTCGTGTTTGGCAATGCGGGACGATTCAGGTTGATTTTTCAATGCCTGGGCGCCTAGGGGCTACTTATGTCGCAGAAGACGGCAGTAAGCAAGTGCCGGTTATGTTGCACCGCGCGATCTTAGGTTCTTTAGAACGATTTATTGGTATTTTGATCGAACAACACGCTGGAACGCTACCGATTTGGTTAGCACCGGTGCAAGTAGTTGTCCTTAATATTGCCGGTCGACATGATGAATTTGCCCAAGAAGTTGAGCAAGCTCTGAAAAAACAAGGTGTTAGGGTTAAAATTGACTTGAGAAATGAGAAGATAGGCTTTAAAATTCGCGAGCACTCAATGCAGAGAGTTCCCTATCTTTTAATTATAGGTGATAAAGAGTTAGAGAATCAGCAAGTAACGGTAAGGACCCAGAGTGGAGAAGATCTGGGTAGTTTTACCGTCAATGAATTTGTTGACAGGGTTCAACAAGCAATTGTATTTAAAAAGTAAGAATATAGGGGGATATAGGTATCGCTGCAAAAAAGACTGAACGGCTGAATAATGAAATTACGGCGCGTCGTATTAGATTAATAGGGGCAGATGGCGAACAAGCGGGTGTTGTGAGTTTGACGGAAGGCAAGGAACTCGCGGCAATAGCAGGCCTAGATTTAGTTGAGATTTCTCCCAATGCAGATCCTCCGGTATGTCGGATTATGGATTTTGGTAAGTTTCAGTTTGAACTTAACAAAAAACAGCAAGCAGCAAAGAAGAAACAAAAACAGATTCAGGTAAAGGAAATTAAATTTCGACCGGGAACTGAAGAAGGCGATTATCAGGTTAAACTCAAAAGTTTGACTAAATTCTTGGGTGAAGGCAATAAAACTAAAATTACCGTACGTTTTAGAGGTCGAGAAATGGCACATCGTGAAATTGGCATGACGTTGCTCAAGCGATTAGAGAAAGATTTGTCAACGTTGGCCGAAGTCGAGCAGTTTCCTAAAATGGAAGGTCGGCAAATGGTCATGGTGATGTCGGCTTTGAAAAAGAAATAGCAGTAAGATCCGCTCATAGCGGGTGTTAGCGCCATAAATTATGGTTAACGCCATAGTCTATCGACAGAGGACTTGTCGGTATTAATCACTTCAGGTGATTAGAACTCCAGTCGGGCCATGCATTTTGCCTACCTGGAGATAAGTTACAGGGATTAATTAATTTAAACTTTACACGTTGGAGTAAAAACAAATGCCAAAAATAAAAACGAACCGAGGAGCGGCAAAGCGTTTTAAACGTACGGCCTCTGGTGGTTTCAAATGTGGTCAGTCACATCGACGTCATATCCTGACTAAAAAGAGCACGAAGCGGAAAAGACAGTTGCGTAAAGCAGCAACCCTTCATGCATCAGATGTGCGCAGTGCAGCGCGCATGATGCCTTACAGTTGATTTTTAGGATACAGGATTAGGTTATGGCAAGAGTAAAAAGAGGTGTCACTGCGAGAGCACGGCACAAAAAGATATTAAAACAGGCGAAAGGTTATTACGGTGCGCGGAGTCGGGTTTATCGCGTTGCTAAGCAGGCGGTTATTAAAGCCGGTCAATATGCATACCGAGATCGTAAACAGCGTAAACGTCAATTCAGAGCGCTTTGGATCGTTCGTATTAATGCGGCCGCACGCGAATGTGGGTTGTCTTACAGTCGATTTATGAATGGTTTAAGTAAAGCCAATGTTGCAATCGATCGTAAAGTATTAGCGGATATCGCAGTACATGATAGCGAGACGTTTGCTGAACTAGCAAAGCTAGCACAGGAAAACTTATAGCAATACACTAAAAACACCTGTTTTTAATTTTAAGGACGGGTGTTTTTAATTTTCAAAAAAGGCTATTTCCTTACCATACAATTTATTGGGGAGCAGGGTGTGTCAGTGACCCGAGAACAAGTTTTAACCGAGGCTTTAGTCTTGGTTTCAGATGCTCAAGATCTTAATGAACTGGATCAGATTAGGGTTCGGTATTTAGGTAAAAAAGGCGAATTTACTCAGCAGATGAAGGCATTGGGTAAGTTGGACGCTGAGCAGCGTCCCATCGTTGGGCAGGCGATTAATCATTCAAAAGAACAATTTCAAACTGCTTTAGAGTCGCGCAAAAACGTACTGCAATCTGAGCGGTTAGCCCAGCGACTCAATCAGGAGAAAATTGATGTGAGTTTGCCTGGGCGTTGCCAATCAGTTGGCGGCATTCATCCGGTCACTATTACCTTAAGAAGAATAACGGAGATTTTTAAGGGTGTGGGTTTTGAGGTGGTTGAAGGTCCTGAAATTGAGGATGATTATCATAATTTTGAAGCCTTAAATATTCCAGCGCATCATCCCGCGCGGGCGATGCATGATACTTTTTATTTTGACCCCCATACGGTTTTAAGAACCCATACCTCACCGGTTCAGGTCAGAGTCATGGAACAAGGGACACCGCCATTAAAAGTGATTGCCCCTGGGCGAGTCTATCGCTGTGATTCGGATATTACCCATACCCCGATGTTTCATCAGGTCGAGGGTTTTGTCGTGGATACCGATGTCAGTTTTGCTGACCTTAAGGGCGTTGTGTTTGAGTTTTTAAGAGCGTTTTTTGAGAAAGACATTCAAGTTCGTTTCAGACCCTCTTATTTTCCGTTTACAGAACCCTCAGCAGAAGTTGATATTGAATGTGTCATGTGTGATGGTGTCGGTTGCCGCGTATGTAGTCATACCGGCTGGCTTGAAGTGATGGGCTGTGGAATGATTCATCCTGCGGTGTTTAAATCTGTTGATATTGATTCTGATCAATTCACCGGGTTAGCCTTTGGTATGGGTGTCGAACGATTAGCCATGTTACGGTATGGCATTAATGATTTACGGTTGTTTTTTGAAAACGACCTTAAATTTCTTGAACAATTTAATTGATTGGGGACGATTGAAGCATGCGTTTTAGTGAAGCCTGGTTAAGAGAACAAGTTAACCCCGATCTTACGACAGAAGCCCTGGTTGAACAGTTGACCATGGCCGGTCTGGAAGTCGATTCTGTAACTCCTGCAGCAGCAGAGTTTTCTGGTGTGGTCGTCGGAAAAATCATTACCCTAGAGCAACACAGTAATGCAGACAAATTAAAAGTTTGCTCGGTTGATGTTGGTGGCGATGAGCCGCTACAAATTGTCTGTGGGGCTAATAATGTCAGTATCGGTATGCAGGTGCCGACGGCTTTGGTCGGTGCGGTCTTGCCCGGTGGTTTTAAAATTAAGAAATCAAAACTTCGGGGCGAGTTATCTTTTGGCATGCTGTGTTCTGAGCAGGAATTAGGCATAGCAGATACCGCTGAAGGTTTGATGGTATTACCTTCCAATGCTCCGGTGGGCGTTGATGTTCGGGACTATCTGTCATTGGATGACACGCTGATAGAATTAGATTTAACCCCCAATAGAGCAGACTGTTTAAGTATTGATGGGGTGAGTCGCGAAGTCGCGTTATTGAATAAAATGCC
>ENA-OSET01000863-OSET01000863.1-sediment-metagenome-genome-assembly--contig:-NODE-863-length-33114-cov-5.346309_pt1 | contig 33114 bp, 27 predicted proteins | sample MGYA00237882_ERZ534229 | MGnify/ENA primary metagenome ERZ534229 (study PRJEB26408, sample SAMN06266212) | sediment metagenome | isolation source: Hudson Canyon methane seep mesocosm | place: USA:Hudson... | reverse complement strand
CTTTCAAGCAATTTATTGTTTTCTAAAAACGTATTGATGCAATTCGAAAAATCATTTGCATCTTTTATTGCAAATGCCCCTTTTGTTTCAATTAGCTGTTTTCCTTCGGGGAATTTTGCATGATTATTACCATAGATTAGCGCATTGCTAAATGTGGCAGCCTCTAATATGTTGTGCAATCGATTGTTAAACCCTCCCCCAATGAATGAGATGTTTCCGTATTGATACAAATTAGAAAGCATTCCTATATTGTCGATAATTAGAACATCAAAATTTTCAAGATTACGCTCGTTAGCTTCAGAAAATTTTATCGACTTAACCGGAAGCTTTCCCATTATTTCTGAGATATGATTTCCGTAAATATTATGAGGAGCAATAATAATTTTAAGTTGCTCATTCCATTCCTTGTTTTTTTCTAAATAGTCGGCTAAAAAATCCTCTTCCTTTTCCCAAGAGCTTCCAAGTATTAGAAGCACTTTGTTTTGTTTGAATTGTTCAACTAAAGTTATTGGCTGGCATCTTCTTGCATTTTGAATTACTTTGTCAAAACGCGTATCTCCACAAATATCCATGTTTGAGAAGTTGTTGTTTTTCAGTACGTCAAAACTTTGCTTGTTCAAGGTGAATAACCGATTAATTTTTTGAAGAATTTCTACTTGCCACTTATTTATTGATTTAAAATAGATTTGATTTTCTCGAAAATTACAGCCAAAAAACAAATGAGGAATTTGTTTTTTTTGAAGTAAATGTAAGTAGTTAAACCAGAAGTCATATTTCACAAATATTGCAATCGAAGGATTGATTAATTCAATGAAATCAGCGGCATTTATTTTTGTGTCGATAGGTAAATAAAACTTAAAATCAGCTAGCTCATAATTTTTACTGTAGTCATACCCTGATGGACTGAAAAATGTAACCACAATTTTATACTCTGAAAAAGCATTATCTCCTTTTATTTTTTCGATTAGAGGTTTTACTTGTTCAAATTCACCTAGGGAAGTTGCGTGTATCCAAATATGTTTTTCGGCATTTCCAAGCTGAGTTTTAATAGTTTTTCTCCAATCTTTTCTGCCTGTGGTCCATTTTTTTGCTTTTCTATTTCCAAAAACACCTGCTAGTTTAACTCCAAGTGAATAGGATCGAATACCTATGTTGTAAATTGCTTTCAATGGAGTTTAGTCAATGTAAAATTCGCTAGGTGCTTTTCTATATACAGGAACAATCCAGCCTACTCTTATTCCATATAGAATGTCAAGTCTGCTATTTTTATAGGGCCCCATATGGTCAATTTGATAATCTCGGATTCCTTCTGTTAGTCCTTCGTAAACTTCAAGCCCAATATTAAAGTTTGTCAACCTGCTATTACTTAAGTGTTGATATCCAATGTATTGTTTAAAAGCGACGCCTAAAGTTTTTCTATCATAAAACGGAAGATTGTTTTTCGCTAATTGTGGAATTTCATTTCCTTGATTGTCAATTCTTACTCTGTGCCAGATTGTTCCTACACCTATTTTAGTAATGATTCCTGAATTAGGATTAGGTCCAAAAACAGGAAACACTCTTCCAAGGTTTGCCGTGATAGTAAACCCTCGTTCAAAAAGTAGAACAGGATTATACTCTCCAAACTGATCTATAATTCGATATTCATTTTTAATGTTTGTACTTGTAGCGTTTAATGGCGTTAACATAGCGGTATCCTTAACATTACTGCTAAAGAAAAAAGTTCCCTCAACCTCAAATTGCCAATTTGAATGGTGCTTTATTCCGGCAGTAAAACCTATATTATTATTTATTCCAAATCGTTCAGATAAATCTCCTCCTGGGATTTGAAAAGCATAGCTGGCAGAGAAAAGAGGTGCAGATATAACTGTGTCTCTAATGTTTTGTCCAAATGAACAATATGCGGACAGTACAAATACTAATAATATTCCTTTCATAAAGGTTGCTAAGATAGAGAATAGTTGAATATTTAAAACATTCTGTAGAGATAAACTAAATACTTATCATAAAATTGTTTGTTCTCAGATAAATCTAGTAGTTCTGACCTTATCCTTAAAGGATATATGTTATATTCGCATCTTATCTAAATGCGAATAAATGCGAACTCAAATGAAAACAATTCAAATGGTTGACTTAGTTGGTCAATACGAGAAGATTAAGCCAGAGGTTGATGAAGCCATAATGGGGGTTATGGGGTCTGCGGCATTTATTAAAGGTCCAGAAGTAAAGTCTTTTCAAGCAGAATTGCAAGAGTATTTAGGTGTTAAGCACGTTATACCATGTGCTAATGGGACAGATGCCCTTCAGATTGCATTAATGGCACTTGGGTTGGAGCCAGGTGACGAAGTGATAACTTCCAATTTTACTTTTGCAGCAACTGTTGAGGTGATTGGGTTATTGAGGTTAACTCCTGTTTTGATTGATGTTGAAAGAGATACTTTTAATATGGATGTTGAAGCTTTAAAGAAAGCAATTACTCCAAATACTAAAGCAATTATTCCAGTACATATTTTTGGGCAATGTTCCAATATGGAAACGATAATGCAAATTGCAAAGGAAAATAATATTGCCGTTGTTGAAGATACAGCGCAGGCAATAGGATCTAAATATACATTTTCAGATGGTTCGGTAAAATCTGCTGGTTGTATTGGAGATATGGGAACAACTTCATTTTTCCCCTCAAAAAACTTAGGCTGTTTTGGTGATGGAGGGGCTTTGTTTACAGATGATTCTGAATTAGCGGCTAGATTAGAGGCAATTGTAAATCACGGAATGAAAGCGCGATATTACCACGACGAAATTGGTGTTAATTCTCGATTGGATTCAATGCAAGCAGCGGTTTTAAGAATAAAGTTACGTCGCTTGGATAGTTATATCTCCGCAAGACAAGGAGCAGCAAAATATTATTCAGATGCTTTCGCTGATGTTGATGGTATTGAAACACCAACTATTGGAGAAAACTCTACACATGTTTTTCACCAATATACGCTGAAAACAAAAGGAGTGGATAGAAATGCATTGCAAACTTTTTTAAGCGAAAAGAAAATTCCCGCAATGATTTATTATCCAGTAGCTTTACATAATCAAAAAGCCTATAAGAGAGATGGCGTTAGTGATTCTGATTTTCCTGTGACAATGGATTTATGTGATTGCGTAATTTCATTACCAATGCACACAGAATTAGATAACGAACAATTAGAATACATTACGAATTCTGTTAAAGAATTCTTTAATAAATAATTATGCAAATAGCAGTAGTTGGAACAGGGTATGTTGGATTGGTAACTGGAACTTGCTTTGCAGAAACAGGTAACAATGTTATTTGTGTCGATATCGATGCAGCGAAAGTTGAGAAGATGAAGAATGGAGAGGTGCCAATTTATGAGCCCCATCTAGATGTTCTTTTTGAAAGAAATATTAAAGAAGGAAGATTAGCGTTTACAACGGATCTAAAATCTGCAATTGAGAAAGCTCAAATTATATTTTTAGCATTACCAACCCCTCCGGGAGAAGATGGTTCGGCTGATTTATCTTATATTTTGAATGTTGCTGAAGAATTGGGGGGAATAATTACAGAGTATAAAGTCATTATTGATAAAAGCACTGTGCCTGTTGGAACAGCAGAAAAAGTAACTGCAGAAGTTGCAAAAAACGCTACAGTAGATTTTGATGTGGTCTCTAATCCAGAATTCTTACGTGAAGGTTTTGCTGTCGATGATTTTCTAAAGCCAGATAGAGTTGTTATTGGTACACGTTCAGCAAAAGCAAAAAAAATTCTTGAAGCATTATACAAGCCATTCGTACGCCAAGGGAATCCAGTTATTTTTATGGATGAGAAATCGGCAGAATTGACAAAGTATGCAGCAAATTCATTTTTAGCTACTAAAATTACATTCATGAATGAGATCGCAAACTATTGCGAGCTAATTGGAGCTGATGTAGATGCCGTAAGAAGAGGAATGGGTACCGATACTCGAATAGGAAATCGTTTTCTTTTCCCAGGGATTGGATATGGAGGAAGTTGTTTCCCAAAAGATGTACAAGCATTAGTTAAGTCAGGCAGGGAAGTAGGGTATGATTTCGAAATCATCAATTCTGTAATGGATGTCAATCACCGTCAAAAGGTGACAATGGCTCAGAAGATAAAAGCTTATTTTGGAGATGATTTATCTGGAAAGAAACTAGCACTTTGGGGGCTATCTTTTAAACCTGATACAGACGATATAAGAGAAGCACCAGCATTATATATTATCGAGGAATTGGTGGCAGCGGGAGCTGAGATAACAGCATATGATCCTGCGGCAATGCCAAATGTGAAAAGTGAAATAGGAGATAAGATTAACTATACAGAAAATCAATACAAAGTTTTGGAGAATGCTGATGCATTATTAATAGCAACAGAATGGGCAGTGTTTAGATCCCCCGACTTTGATAAGGTAAATAGCTTATTAAAAGAAAAAGTAATTTTCGATGGGCGAAATTTGTACGATTTAGAATCCATGCGAAACTTAAATTACCACTACGAAAGCGTGGGTAGAAAAACAATAAAGCCAGTCTAAATGAAAAGGGTATTAATAACAGGAGCAGCTGGGTTTTTAGGTTCACACCTTTGTGACCGTTTTATCAAAGAAGGATGTTATGTTATTGCTATGGATAACCTTATCACGGGAAGAATGGAAAACATTGAACATTTGATTGGAAATGAAAATTTCCATTTTGTTAATCATGATGTTTCCAACTTTGTTCACGTCGGCGGTGATTTAGATTATATTCTTCACTTTGCATCTCCAGCTAGTCCGATTGATTATTTGAAAATCCCTATTCAAACGCTAAAAGTTGGTTCTCTAGGAACACATAATCTTTTGGGATTAGCTAAAGCAAAAGGAGCTAGAATGCTAATAGCATCTACTTCTGAAGTTTATGGAGATCCTACTGTTCATCCACAAACGGAAGATTATTGGGGAAATGTAAATCCAATTGGTCCTCGGGGTGTTTATGATGAAGCCAAAAGGTTTCAAGAAGCGATAACAATGGCTTATCACCGATACCATAATTTGGAAACACGCATCATTCGAATTTTTAATACGTACGGTCCAAGAATGCGATTAAACGATGGTAGAGTCTTACCTGCTTTTATAGGACAAGCTCTACGTGGAGAAGATTTAACCGTATTTGGAGATGGTAGTCAAACGCGCTCATTTTGCTATGTTGATGATTTGGTGGAAGGGATTTATAAATTATTGTTATCAGACTATACCTATCCAGTGAACGTTGGTAATCCAGATGAAATTACCATAAGTCAATTTGCGGAAGAGATAATTAAATTGACAGGAACAACACAAAAGGTTATATACAAAGAGTTACCAGTTAATGACCCAACCCAACGTCAGCCTAATATTGATAAAGCACGAGAGATATTGAATTGGGAACCAAAGGTAGCACGAGCGGAAGGATTAAAAATTACTTTTGAGTATTTTAAATCGCTTTCGAAAAAAGAATTATATAAAAAAGATCACAATAGCTTTAAACGATATATAAAATAATGAATAAGGACTATTTTGCACACGAAACAGCAATAATCGACGAAGGTTGTGATATTGGAGAAGGTACTAAAATATGGCATTTTAGTCATTTGATGTCTAATTGTACGTTGGGAAACAATTGTAATGTTGGTCAGAATGTAGTTATCTCACCAGAAGTTGTTTTGGGTGATAATGTAAAAGTGCAAAACAACGTTTCTATTTATACAGGAGTAACTTGCGAAGAGGATGTGTTTTTAGGACCTTCAATGGTATTTACGAATGTAATGAATCCTAGAAGCGCTATTAATAGAAGAGGGGAATACCTGAAAACAACTGTTCGAAAAGGAGTGTCTATTGGTGCTAATGCAACAATAGTTTGTGGAAATGATATTGGTCAGTTTGCTTTTATTGGTGCTGGTTCAGTTGTTACAAAAGAAGTTCCACCCTATGCATTGCTAGTTGGTAATCCAGCAAAGCAAATTGGATGGATGAGTGAGTTTGGACACCGTCTTAACTTTGATAAGAATAGTGAAGCGACTTGTGAAGAAAGTGGAGAGAAATATAGGATTGAAAATAATACTGTTAATAAAATTGGATAATGACATCGTTAATTGCAGAAGATAAAAAAGTAAAATTTGCCATAGTTGGTTGTGGACATATTGGGAAACGACATGCGGAAATGGCATCTAGAAATGTGGAAGCAGAATTGGTCGCCCTATGTGATGTTGCGGATAAAAATTCATTAGGAATCGAAAGGTTTGAAGTTCCTTTCTTTGCGTCGATAGATGAATTACTCGCCAGTGATATTCAAATTGATGTACTAAATATTTGTACCCCAAATGGAGTGCATTCAGAACAAGCAGAAAAAGCACTGGACAAAGGAATTCACATTGTAGTTGAAAAACCAATTGGCTTATCTAAAGCAAAATGTGAAAAGGTAATTTTTAAAGCACTAAGAAACCACAAGCATGTTTTCGCTGTAATGCAGAATAGGTATTCCCCTCCTTCTGAATGGTTAAAAAACATTGTTGAGAATAAAATTATTGGAGATGTATTTACGGTACAAGTCAATTGCTATTGGAACAGAGACGACCGTTACTATAAAAAAGGTGGTTGGAAAGGAACAGCAGATTTAGATGGCGGAACATTATTTACTCAGTTTTCTCACTTCATTGATATTATGTATTGGTTGTTTGGAGATGTTAAAAACATTCAAGGAAAATTTGCAGATTTTACACATAAAGATTCTACGGATTTTGAAGACTCAGGATTAGTATCTTTTGATTTCGTAGATGGCGGAATGGGATGTTTGAATTATTCAACTGCTGTTTGGGGCCAAAACCTAGAAAGTAGTTTGACAATTATTGGAAGTAAAGGAAGTGTTAAAGTAGGAGGGCAATATATGAACGAGGTAGAATATTGCCATATTGATGGGTACGAGATGCCTGAATTAGAACCATCTAATCCACCAAATGATTATGGGCCTTACAAAGGTTCAGCGGCGAATCATCACTACGTGATAGATAATGTTGTAGATACATTAAAAGAAAGGACAACAGCAACTACAAATGCTTTAGAAGGCTTGAAAGTTGTTGATATTATAGAAAGAATTTACGAAGTAAGAGATAAACAAAAACATTAAATAGACTAAGAGAATTAATTCTCTTAGTCTTAAAATCTAATAAAGAATGAATATTTACGATAAACTGGTAAAAAAAGAAACGAAGTTGGCATTAATTGGTTTGGGTTATGTTGGATTGCCAATAGCTTTAGAATTTGCAAAAAAGATTAAAGTAGTTGGATTTGATATCAATCAAAAAAGGGTTGATATGATGAAAAACAATATTGATCCAAGTGATGAATTAGTTGCTTCAGATTTTGAAGGCTGCGATATAGAATTTACAGCAGATATTGAAGATTTAAAAGAATGTACATTTTTTATTGTCGCTGTACCAACTCCAATTGACGAAAGTAAAGAGCCTAATATTAAACCTTTATTAGGAGCTTCAGCAACAGTTGCAAAGGCTTTGAAGAAAGGTGATTATGTTGTTTATGAATCAACTGTTTACCCTGGTTGTACAGAAGATGATTGTATCCCTGTATTGGAAGAAGTTTCTGGCTTAAAATGGAAAGAAGATTTTAACGTTGGATATTCCCCAGAAAGAATTAATCCAGGGGACAAAGTGCACACTCTTGCTAGTATTGTAAAAGTTTCTTCAGGTGATACTTTAGAATCTTCAGAACACATTGCAAAGACTTACGAACTAGTTGTTGATGCAGGAGTGCATAGAGCCTCTTCAATTAAAGTAGCAGAAGCAGCTAAAATTATTGAAAACACGCAACGTGATGTCAATATAGCATTAATCAATGAGTTGTCAATCATTTTTGGAAGAATGGGAATTAATACTTATGAAGTGCTAGAAGCTGCTGGTACTAAATGGAATTTCCTAAAATTTTCACCAGGTTTAGTTGGCGGTCATTGTATAGGAGTTGATCCTTATTATTTAACGCACAAAGCAAAACAGTTGGGTTACCATGCAAAAATTATTAACTCTGGACGATATGTGAACGACACTATGGGGTTTTACGTTGGCAAACAAACGGTTAAGAAAATTCTAGCAAAAGGAAAAAGTATTATTAATTCTCGTATTTTAGTTATGGGAGCAACTTTTAAGGAGGATGTTAGTGACATTCGTAACTCCAAAGTAATTGACGTTGTTAAAGAAATTGAATCTTATTCGTGCACCGTCGAGATAGTAGATCCTCATGCTGATTCTGCTGATTACCAAGAAGAATATGGTTATGCTATTACGAAAGAAATAACAGGAACATACGATGCCGTAATTGTAGCCGTTAATCATAAAGAGTATTGTAATTTAGATGAAGCTTATTTTAAAAGCATTATGACTGATGTTGGTGTTTTTGTAGACATTAAAGGCATTTATAAAAATAAGTTTGACGTCATAGATTACTGGAGCTTGTAAATAGACTTCAGACAAAAGATAGCTTCGCTCAAAGACATTAGATTATTTATAAACATTATTGAGAGCAACCTAGGTTCTTTTGTCTAGCGTCTTAAAATCCAAAAAAGAATGAAAAACATTTTAATAACAGGAGGAAGTGGGTTTATTGGATCTCATGTAGTGAGGTTGTTTATTAATAAATATCCAGATTATAATATTGTCAACCTAGATAAGCTGACATATGCTGGTAACCCGGAAAATCTAAAAGATGTTGAGGATGCAGCGAATTATACTTTTGTAAAAGCTGATATTAACGACGATAAGGTAATCTTTGATTTGTTCGAAAAGTATAAGTTTGAAGGAGTAGTTCATTTGGCAGCAGAAAGCCATGTCGATCGCTCTATTTCTAACCCAAAGGAATTCATAATGACCAATATTGTTGGGACATTAAACTTATTGAATGCTGCTAAAGATTGCTGGAAGGCCAATATGGGAGGGAAAATATTCTACCATATATCTACGGATGAGGTTTACGGATCTTTAGGAGCTGAAGGGTATTTTTATGAGGATACACCTTACGATCCAAGAAGCCCTTATTCTGCTTCAAAAGCAAGTTCTTATCATATTGTAAGAGCTTACAACCATACTTATGGAATGCCTGTTAAGATTTCAAATTGTAGTAATAACTACGGATCGCATCAGTTTCCAGAAAAATTGTTGCCGTTGATGATAAACAATATTAAGCATAGTAAACCACTTCCTGTATATGGAGAAGGTGTCAATGTAAGAGATTGGTTATGGGTTGCAGACCATGCAAGAGCAATTGATGATGTTTTCCATAAAGGAAGAGTGGGTGAGACTTATAATATTGGAGGGTATAACGAATGGAAAAATATTGATATTGTACACTTATTGTGCGATACAATGGATGATAAATTAGGAAGGGAAAAAGGAACCTCTCGTGGACTAATTACTTTTGTAAAAGATAGAGCTGGGCACGATATGCGATACGCTATTGATGCGACTAAAATAAAAGAAGAATTAGGTTGGGAACCATCTGTCACTTTCGAGCAAGGAATGGATAAGACCATAGATTGGTATTTAGCAAATGAAGAATGGATGGCGAACATCACTTCAGGTGCTTATATGGATTATTACAAAAATCAATATACAAACAGATAATATGGGGCTGTTTGGAAGTTTCTATAAGAAAAAAGAACCGGTTTTAGAACCAGTCGATTTATCCATTCTTCAAGTAGATGTCCATTCACATTTTATTCCCGGTATTGATGATGGTGCTAAAACTATCGACGATTCTATTGAGCTTATTTCAGCAATGAAGGATTTTGGTTATCGAAAAGTTATAACCACTCCTCATATTATGAGTGACTATTATCGTAATACACCCGATATTATTTTAGGAGGTTTAGAAAAAGTAAGAGCAGCTCTCAAAGAAAACAACATTGACATTGAAGTTGATGCAGCAGCAGAATACAACGTTGATGCTGATTTTCCAGAAAAGATTGAAAAGAAGGAGTTACTCACTTTTGGAGATAATTATGTGTTGTTCGAACTCCCATTTATGGAAGAACCGGGTGTTTTAAAAGATGTTATTTGGCAAATGCAAACGGCTGGATATAAACCAGTTTTAGCACATGTTGAACGTTATCAATTCTGGCACCAGCAGTGGAACAAAATTGAGGATATGGTCAATAGAGGTGTGTTACTTCAAATAAACATAGGTTCACTATCAGGTAGTTATGGGCCAGGAGTTCAACAAGTTGCCGAAAGGTTAATTGACAACGACATGATAAGTCTTTTAGGTTCTGATTGTCACCATATGGGTCATGTAGAAATGATTGATTCTGCTAGAACCAAAGAGTATCTTCATAAGATTGTAAATAATCCAAAGTTGTTGAATAAGAAGCTGTAGTTTCTATCCAATCGGCATCGCTTGAATGTGATTCGAAATGACGTCAATAAAGTTATTCAGCTACCTTAATTCCAGCGCTTGAAGTCTCAAATTTTCGATCAACTTTTTTAAACATTCCTTGTAGTGCTCTTCCTGGCCCAACTTCGGTTGCAGAAGTACAACTCGCTGCAATCATGTTTTGCATTATCTGTGTCCAACGAACTGGAGCAGTTAATTGAGCAATCAAGTTTTGTTTTATTTCAGAAGGTTCAGTTACCGCTAAAGCGGTAACATTTTGATAAACTGGACAAGAAGGTGTGTTGAATTCGGTTGCCTCTATTGCAGCAGCTAACTTTTCTCTTGCAGGTTCCATTAAAGGTGAGTGAAATGCTCCTCCTACAGGCAGAATTATAGCTCTTTTAGCCCCTACTTCCGTTAGCTTTTCGCATGCTGCTTTCACTGCAGGAATAGCTCCAGAAATAACTAGTTGTCCAGGACAATTGTAATTTGCGGCAACCACCACACCATCAACTTCTTCACAAACTTTTTCAACAACTGCGTCTTCCAATCCTAAAATAGCAGCCATGGTTGAAGGTTCAGCTTCACAAGCTTCTTGCATAGCTAATGCTCTAGCGGACACTAATTTAAGTCCATCTTCAAACTGTATCGAACCACTTGCAACTAATGCAGAAAGTTCTCCCAAAGAATGACCGGCTACCATTGCAGGTTGAAAGTCACTTCCCAATACTTTAGCTAAAATAACAGAATGTAAAAATACAGCTGGCTGCGTTACTTTAGTTTGTTTTAATTCCTCATCAGTTCCGGCGAACATGATATCTGTAATTCGGAAACCTAATATATCGTTTGCTTTTTCAAAAAGCTCTTTTGCTTCAGTAGAATTATCGTAAAGGTCTTTGCCCATTCCTACAAATTGAGCTCCTTGACCTGGAAAAACATATGCTTTCATATCTCTAGTTTTAAGTTGGTACGAATTTAAAATAAAAAAAACACCCTAAGATAGCGCGTTTTTAAAAGTAATTCACAAATGATTAAGATTAGTCTGATAGTTTAGAAAGTAACCTAAGGAACTCCAAATACAACCAGACAAGTGTTACAAGTAAGGCCATTGACCCAACCCATTCATAAGATTTGGGCGCCCCTCGTCGAACATTTTTCTCAATCATATCAAAATCAAGTAGTAAAGTTAATGAAGCTACAACAGTAATTACGAGACTAATTCCAATGGATAAAGGGCTACTGTCATGCAAAAATGACATGTGGAATCCCATAAATCCACCTATCCAGGAAGCTAAGTACATAATTCCTATTGCTCCAATGGCCATTGTCATAACCATTCTAAACTTGTCGGTAACCTTTATTAGGCCACTTTTATATACAAATAACATAAGAAATAATGTTCCAAAAGTCAATAAAGCGGCATTTGCAATTATTCCTTCAAATGCAGAGGCATACATAGCAGAAATGACTCCAATCAAAAGCCCCTCTACGAAAGCGAATATAGGCGCTATTATGTGAGCATATTGTGGTTTTTTCATTCCAGCAACAACAAGGATAATCCCAAGAATCATAACGCCAAACATTAGCGGCATACTGAATATGGTTAGCATTTGTTGCCAACTAAAAAATGCTGTAACAACTGTAATTAACAATAAAATAATTGTTTTATTAACGGTACCGGTAACCGTCATTTTTTCTTCTTTTACCAAATCCAAATTGTCTAATATTTTGTCATTAAACATTGGGTTAGAACTTTCGCTGTTAAATATTTTCATCGTTTTATATTATTCTAATTAGTTATTTCATCCAAAATATTCAACATAGTTGTTTTCTGTTTCACAAAGCTTAACGCAATGAAGAGTAGCACCTAAATCGGTTATCCCTTGCTCTATCTGTTCCCAGATAGCAATTGCCATGTTTTCTGTGCTGGCTAGTTTTCCGTGCATAAAATCAACATCCAAATTAATGTTTTTATGGTCTAGTTTTTCAATTGCTTTTTCCTTAATAATCCTACTCACCTTTTTCAAATCCACGCAATAACCAGTGTCTTCATTTGGGCTTCCTTTAACTGTGACAAATAATTCGTAGTTATGTCCATGCCAGTTTTTATTGGCACATTTTCCAAATACTTTTATATTTTTTGCTTCATCCCATTTTGGGTTCCACATCTGGTGGGCAGCGTTGAAACGTTCTCTTCGCGTGACAAAAATTGTATTCATGCCTCAAAAATACTTGATTTTTTAAACTTCTTTAATTGATTTTCCCATAAAAGATCAATTCCTTTCAAATAAAGCTTAGTGTGTAAAGGCGTGCCGCGTAAAATGAATAATGAAATCAAACTGAATGGATAGTAAGACTGGGAAGCTACGAAGTAGATCACCCAGCCGTGCTTGGCATTTAGGAAGAGAGAGTTATTTATTTTATGTGGTCATTGGCGAAAAAGGCATTTTTGTTTCTTTTTTTGCCTAAAAAAGAAGGAGTTAGTCGCGACGGTGACCGACGAAAGTTCAATAGAAACCAAAATATTAAATTGATTCAAATCTGTCGTAGTAATTTAGCGAAGCATTAAATTTTATTTGGAATAAAAACCCTTTTCGTGAATTGTAGAATAATTAGGTTGAGCAACGTAGATCTATAAGTCTTCTTTAATCTCAATTAAAAATCCTTTAATTTTTTGCAATTTTTTTACAATCTCATGCTGAGATACGGCTTCATCAATATTACCTTTCAAATGATCTTTCGCTCCTTGTAGTGTGTAACCACGTTCCTTTACCAAATGAAATATTAAATGAAAATTCTCAACATCTACAGGCGTAAACATTCGATTTCCTTTTTTATTCTTTTTCGGTTTGATGATGTCAAATTCCTTTTCCCAAAAACGAATTAAAGAATTGTTGACGCTAAACATCGCAGATACCTCTCCAATGGAGTAGTATAATTTCGTTATTTCTTTTTCTTTATACGGCACAAGGAGTATTCTGAAATGTGAAAATACAAAATAAGAAATCATAGATTTCCTTTGACTAAAATTGTAAGTAACAGCTATTTGTTAATAGAAGTCGTTAAGATGGCCCCAAATTAAATCACTTTCATAGCCTTTGCCATATACATAAGCTGCGGTTTTCTTTTTCTTTGTAAATGGGTTTTTCTCTTTTAATGAACTGTGTTTTTTTTCAATGAGTCGATGCAAGGTTATAATGTACTCTTTGTCATCAATTTCTTCAAGTGCTTTTTTTATACAATATTCAGAAATTCTTTTTTCCTTTAGTTTTTTCACTATTTTTTTTCTCCCCCAGTGCTTAATCCTAAATTTTCCTCCAGCAAAAGCAATGGCGAACCGCTCTTCGTTTAAGTAATTTTCTTGGATCAAGTGGTCAATTACATAATTGACTTCATCTACATTCAGTTTCCAAGAGTACAATTTATCCGAAACTTCTTTCTGACAACGTTCCTGATAAGCACAATAAGATTTAGCTTTGTCAAGTCCTTCAATATGTGTTATTATTTTATCTATCATTACTTTGGTAAAGATATTAAAATAGCAAATTAAAGATTTCGCTCTACGAAAGAGGTGATTACAATATCTGGTTTAATGGTGTCAACGATATGATTTTGATAGTCGAACCAAACAAAATGGGTTTCGTAAAAATGGGTTTTAAAAAAGGGAATCAAAGCATCGGTAAATGAATCTCGAAAGATTAATACTTTTAGCCTGTTACCGCATTTTTCATTCTTAAAGATTAATGAGTTCTTATAATTTCCTCCCGATTTTGTTGTGGATAGCGTATTGTCCTTTAGTCGTAACGTTGGGTTGTTTTCGCTAAAAGAATTGGTTTCACATATCCCCAACATGTTTAATAAATCTCCTTTTGATTCATCATGGTATGTAATGGTAAAATCATCTAAATGATAAGGCACAACCCCTAAAATATTACTGGTTTCTTCCATAAAGTAACGGTATGCATAAAAAGCACCTATTTCGTTCCAATGTGTGTCAAGTTTTCGGTAGAGTTGATTTTTCTTTTTTTCTTCCATAAACTTACTTCTAACAGCAATAAATGGAATGCTAGATTTTGAAGAACTGAGAAAGTTTAGAATCTGATCTGTTTTGCTAAGGGTGTCTTTTATCTGCGCTTGCATTGTGAATGGAATATGGTCAGGATAAATTGTGCTCTTATTAGGCCAGACAGCCATTATGTATTTTATTCCTTTATTTTCCAGATTTATTTTACGGTTTTCCCATACTTCAACCAATGAGTCTAGCTCCTTATTTGGCAATAAATTTTGATGCGTGTAACTGTTAAATATTCCTCCATCTATTTTATTATAAAATAGCCAGCCAGATTTCCCGAACTTAACATTTTGTGGATGAACAGATGACTTGAATAGATTTACTTTGATCGAACTCCCCCAACTAATCATAGAATTTCTCAATCCAAAATTATCGTCAAAGTAGTTTTGGAAATCATCGATAAATTTTTCAGAAAATGAAAAGGAAGGAAAGGTATGTAACTCCCGTTTTTCACAATTTTCAATTAATTTGATATCGAAAAGAGTCAATAGTGAAGGTATCGTTAAGGTTATCAAAGTAAGCCCAATAAAAATATTTTGTATTGTTCCTCTCATCTCTTAAAACCTATAATAAATAAAAGGGTTATAACTGGATTGTGCCAGCTCCATAATAGAAAAAAGGAATAACACGAAGTGAAAACCGTAGGTTGAAATTAGCTGAATAGCCTCAAACTTTTCTTGGGTAAATTTTTGTGAAATTATTTTTCGAACGGGTGCCGCGAAAATTATTGCAAGGCATAAAACAAACACAAAATAATTATTTACATAGATAAATGGGATATAGTTTCCATCCGTTGTTGGCGTAAATAAATGTTGCAAATATACAATTGCATCATTAAATGTTTCTGCCCTAAAAAACACCCAGCCGACAATTACCACTAGAAGTACATAAATGTGTTTTATAATATTAGGAAGCTTTTCTATTAATGAACCTTTCGTTTTTTCAAGGATTAAAAAAGCGCCATGAAATAACCCCCAAAAAATGAAATTATAACTTGCTCCATGCCAAAACCCAGTTATAAAAAACACAATAAGTAAATTGCGATATGTTAAAAGAGCCCCTTTCCTACTTCCTCCTAGCGGAATGTATAAGTAATCTTTAAACCATGTGGATAAAGAAATGTGCCATCTTCTCCAAAATTCTTTAATAGACAAGGAGATATAGGGGTAATTAAAGTTTTCCTTAAAATTAAATCCGAGCATTTTCCCAAGACCAATTGCCATGTCAGAATAACCTGAAAAATCGAAGTAAATTTGTAAGGTATAACAAATAATGCCCAGCCATGCTACCGTAGTTGGCAAGTCTGTAGGGACTATGTCAAATGTTTGATCTGCAATTAATGCCAATGAATTTGCGATGATTACTTTTTTTGCGAGCCCTCGAATAAAACGCACTAATCCCTCTGTGAAAAGGTTTCGGGTAATAATTCTGCTTTTCAACTCAGAAGCAATATCGTGATACCGAATAATTGGACCTGCAATTAATTGTGGAAAAAATGAAATATATAAACCCAAATGGATGATGTTTTTTTGGCAACTAACGTCTTTTCTATATAGGTCAATTAAATATGAAATGCCCTGAAAGGTGAAGAATGAAATACCGATTGGTAGAATAATTTCAGAATCTTCAAATGCTGACTTAAACCCAAAGTAGGATATGTTGTCAAGAAAAAAATCAAAATATTTATAATATAAAAGAAAAGATAGATTTGCAATTATAGCTAATGTTAGTAGTGGTTTTACAGGCCGTTTATGTTTTTGTAAATAGGAAATTCCAATACCAGAAAAGTAGTTGATTAATATTGAGGATAGCATGATAATGGTTAGCGATTTTTCTCCCCAGAAGTAGAAAAATAAACTCCCAATAAATAGAAATGTATTTCTATATTTTTGATTCAGTAGAAAATTTCCCAAAATAATAATGGGAAGAAACAGGAATAGAAATATAGTCGAACTAAAAACCATGTTGGTCTCTCAATATGAAAATTATTTGATAGATTTTATTTATTTCAAATGTACATTTATTTTTACGTAACAAATATGCTCCGTTATAACAATAAAAAGATTCTTATTTAGTTTGTAACTTGCGCCATCTTGAAAAAGCTTTTGACCATATTATTCCTGTTAATGACCATGTTTCTTAATGGTCAAGATTTTGGGGTTGGCACCTGGAGAGAACATTTACCTTATAATAATGTAGTCTCGATAGCGCAAGTAGGTTCTAAAACATATGCAGCAACAGAGTTTTCGCTGTACAGTATAGATGAAGAAGAAAACATAGAGCGGCTGAATAAAATAAACTCGATCTCTGATTTGTCCATTAAAATAATTCAAGAAAACAAGTCTCAAAATGCATTGGTTATTGGTTATGAATCTGGAAATATTGATATTATTAAAAATGAGAACGTAATTAACCTGTCTTCTATTCTTATCAGTAATATTGTTGGAGATAAAACGATATACGGGATGCATAATGATGCACAATTTGCCTATTTAGCTTGTGGTTTTGGAATAGTGGTTTTGGATGTTAAAAAGGAAGAGATAAAAGACACTTATATATTAGGATCAGGTGGGACTCAATTGAAGATTAATGATATTACTATAGATGATACGTATATATATGCTGCAACTGATGACGGTATATATAAAGCGAACAAAACAAGTTCGTTCTTATCTGATTTTACGATGTGGTCAAAAGATAATTCCATCCCAAATAGTAATGGCGAATTTTCAATAATTCATTTATTTAATAATACGATTTATACAAATCTTTCAGTAAATGGGATTCAGAACGATACTGTCTATTATTATAATGGGACTTGGAATCCTGTTGCCGAAGCTTTTGGACAAGATTATTATTCGATTGAAGATAAAGACAATGATATTGTAACTGCGAATAGTGCGGGTTTAAATGTAATAAATTCGTCCAATCAAATAATAGCAACTTATTCGTATTATAAAAGCTCTGTTGCTATTCGTCCAAGTCAAATAATTTGGGATGGGAGTTATTTTTGGGTAGGGGATCGTGAAAGTGGAGCTACAAAAATGCTGAATGATTGGGTAGTAACTAACTATATTGTATCTGGACCATTTAGTAACGATGTTTTTCAAATGTCCTTTTTGAATGATTTATTGTGGGTTGCTACAGGAAGAGTTGATGGCACAAATTGGAATGCAAACTATAACAAACGGGGAATGTATGTTTATGACCAATATGATTGGGATATGGTGAATGAGATAACAGATCCTGCCTTACAATTTACGGACACGCTTTTCGACTTTATTCAAGTTACAGTAGACCCCAGGGATGAGAACCATGTATTTGCGAGTTCATTTCAGGGAGGCATTATTGAGATTCAAGATAAAACTGTTGTAAACCACTTTACATTTTATAATTCATCATTGCAAACGTCTATGATTCATGGGGGAGATGCTGTAAAAGTTGCTGGGAGTACTTTTGATAAAGATGGAAATTTTTGGGTAGCAAATTCATTTGTTAATGAACCTCTATCTGTTTACACTGAGGACGGAACTTGGATGTCCTTTAATTGTGGGTCAGCATCAAGTAATATGGTATGTACCGATTTAGTGATTGACAAAAACTATAATTATATCTGGATGGCGGTTAAGAATGTTGGTTTATTAGTTTATGATTTTAATGATACTCCTACTGACAATACAGATGATCAATATAAACTTATTGTAAGTGGAGAAGGGAATGGCGACTTACCTTCTAAAGTAATTAATACGATTATTGAAGATAAGGATGGTGAAATTTGGATTGGAACTGAAGCTGGCCCCGCAGTATTGTATAATGTCTCTGCAATATTTGATGGAGGAGATTTTGATGCGCAACAGGTTTTGATTGAGCAAGATGGTGTAATTCAATTGCTCCTAGAGACACAGAATGTTATTGAAATTGTTGTAGATGGCGGTGATAGAAAATGGTTTGGAACCGATGGAGGAGGCTTGTTTTTAATGTCAGCTGACGGAACTAAGTTGATTCATGACTTTAATGAAGATAACAGTCCTTTGTTTTCGAACAATATTCTAGCATTAGCGATGAATGATAACACCGGAGAATTATATATTGGAACGGATAAAGGGATTATGGGGTATAAAGGAGAAGCTACAGAAGGAGCTGATAACTTGGATGATTTATATGCTTATCCAAATCCAGTTCGACCTGAGTACACGGGCACTATTGCTATCAAGGGGTTCATGGATGAATCAGACGTTAAGATTACAGATGCATCTGGAAATCTTGTTTATTCAACAGTTTCGAAAGGAGGGCAAGCCATTTGGAATGGAAATAACTTGCAAGGAGAAAGGGTGAAGTCAGGAATTTACTATTGTTTTTCGGTTAGCAGAACTAGCTCTCAGAAGGGGTTTGCAAAAGCAGCAACAAAAATTTTATTTATCAATTAATAATCGGTTACTTTTTAATAGTTCTGACATTACCTTTATATGCACTTAAAGTAAACCTATATTATGAAAACATTATTTACACTCTTTTTTTTATCCATTTTCTCAATTATATTTTCTCAAAAAATAGCTTCGTTTACTGTCGTTGTAACGGATTATAAAAATGCGCCATTAAAAGGAGAGCAAATTTTAATGATTGGAAAATCTTCCAAACAAGTATTTAAAGGAGTAACTAACTCATCCGGCACTTTCGATATTGATATTCCTGGTGGAGATGTTTACGATATTAAAATTAAAAGTGTTGGAGATGCGAAGGACTACAATACAATGGAAATTCCTGCAATTGGAGAAAATCAAAGTTATAATAAGGGAACGCTTACAATTATGATAGAGCAGGCCAAATCTTTCACGTTAGATAATGTGCATTTTGACAGTGGAAAGTCAAGTATTAAGCCCTCCTCTTATGACGAATTGAAAGAGTTAATGGAATTTTTAAAATTAAAACCAGAAATAAAGATAGAAATTGGGGGCCATACGGATAATGTCGGTGAAACAATAGCCAATCAGACTTTATCACAAGCTAGAGCTAATTCTGTAATGAAGTATCTTGTAGAACATGGCGTTTCATCAAGTAGGTTAATTGCCAAAGGTTATGGAGAGTCAACTCCTATTGCAGATAATAATACAGAGAAGGGGAAGAAGTTGAACCGGAGAACTGAAGTGAGGATATTGTAATTAAATTAGTATTACGAGTTACATTTTTTAAGGGACGAATTAATTTCACTCAAAGAATGAAGATTTCTTCACTTTATGGATATTTTGGATTTAACGGAATGTTTTTAAAGTTTTTCTGTTGATAGAAAAACCCCCTATCCAAAAACCTTCCTAGTAATAACTCTACTTTTGTTTAAGAGTGAATTATTTAGATATAATATTTATAGTTCCATTAATTTGGGCAGGGTTTAGAGGGTTCAAAAAAGGTCTTATAATAGAGGTTTCAGCGCTTATTGCTTTTGGATTGGGGATATGGGGAGGGATTCACTTTTCTGATTTTGTTGCGGAATTGCTTTCTGACAGTATAGAATCTAAATATGTTCCTTTGGTGTCATTTGCAATTACTTTCGTGCTGATAGTTGCCGCAGTTTTCATTTTGGGTAAAATGTTGGAAAAAGCTGTTAATCTTGTTCAATTAAAGTTTGTAAATAAAGCAACAGGCGCTGTATTTGGTGTAGCAAAGATTGTGTTGGTAATAAGCGTGTTGCTGGTAATTGTTAATTCATTTGATCAAAAAGCGAATATTGTCCCTAAAGATTTAAAAGAAAACTCATTATTATATCAGCCATTATCAGATGTTTCTTTAAAAGTTATACCAGCCTTGAAGAACAGCGGATTATTTAGCGATAGTGCTACTAGTCTTTCACCGGATTCTTCCACTATCGCTTATGCTCAATAAGCGAATAAGTTTCTAGGAAATACAATCGTTTTTAAGAAATAATGCTAATCACCGAATATCTTACGTGTTAAAACGAGCTTCTTAAAATTAAAAATTCGTTACTTTGGCTTCCGATGCAATTTGTAAATGTAATAGCCCACGAAGCTGAAAAAAAGCACTTGATTCATACTGTTCAAGAGAATCGAATTAGTCATGCGCAAATGTTTCTAGGGCCTGCGGGCAGCGGCACAGTTCCTTTAGCAATTGCATATGCTCAATATATTTTATGCCAGAATAAACAAGAAAACGATTCTTGTGGGACTTGTGTTTCCTGCACTAAAATTCAAAAGCATAATCACCCTGATTTACATTATTCTTTTCCTATTCACCTCTCTAAAGATAAGCATATTTTTACTTCGGATAATGTATTAGGAGACTGGCGCGAAATTTTAGATGAAAATCCATATTTTGGAATAGAAGACTGGAATGTAAAGCTCGGGAATGAGAACAAACAAGGTATTATTGGGAATAAAGAAAGCCAAAATATTGTATCTAAACTCAGCCTAAAGTCTTTTGAAGGAGGGTATAAGATACTGATAATGTGGTTGCCAGAATTAATGAATGGTCAAGCATCTAATAAATTATTAAAATTTATTGAAGAACCTCCTGATAAAACTGTTTTCCTATTGGTAGCAGAAGATCAAGAGCAAATTATCACCACAATTCGATCTAGAACACAAATAGTTAAGTTACCAAGACTAAAGGAGAAAGAAATTGCCACTTATTTAGAGATCGAAAAAGGAATTCTAGAAAACGATAGCATTATAATAGCTCATTTAGCAGAAGGAGATGTAGGAAAAGCAATTCATTTAATTTCTGAACAAGCGGAAGCTAACTTCAATTTTGAAAATTTTGTTAATTGGATGCGATTATGCTATCAAAGAAATATTGCTAAATCAATTGATTGGGTAGACTTGATTGCTGTATCGGGAAGAGAAAACCAGAAGAGTTTTTTAAGATTCTGCTTAAATATGTTTCGTCAGTGTATTGTAGGTCATTATGCGGGAAATGAATTGGTTGTTCTTACGGATGAACAAAATGCTTTTTTATCAAAATTTTCACCCTTTATCAACAGTAAGAATGTTGTTGGTTTAACAGAAGCATTCAATGAGGCGCATTACCATATTGAAAGAAATGCAAATGCTAAAATTCTATTTCTAGACTTATCATTAAAAACATTTTCATTACTCCAGAAAAAGTAATCTTTTGCATCCCATAAAATTTGATAACTTTGTGTTTGAAATTGAAAGAGGGGAGGAAAGCAAAAAATTGAATTTTAACAAGAATTTTTGTTTAATGTTTATCGACATTGAACACCAATGTATAAGCTAACCTTTACTCCCAAAGTAAAAGAAGACTATGGGATGCACATCATGCGGAAATAAAATAGACGGTGTCCCTAACGGGTGTAAAAGCAATGGTAATTGCGCTACTGGCGGCTGTGAGAAAATGTCTGTATTTAATTGGTTAAATGACATTGAACCTCCAGCTGGACATAAACCATTTGACTGTATAGAAGTAAGTTTTAAAAATGGTCGTAAAGAGTTCTTTAAAACTAAAAAAGATGTTAGTGTTTATACAGGCGATACAATAGCGGTAGAGGCAAGTCCAGGTTACGACGTAGGGATAGTAACCCTTACGGGAGAGCTAGTTAAGCACCAAATGAATAGAAAAGGTGTAAACTATAATTCAAAGGAGCTGAAGTCGGTTTATAGAAAAGCAAGTGAATCAGATTTAGATAAGTGGAAAGAAGGAAGGGATTTGGAGAATGAAACAATGCATAAAGCTCGTAATATGGCTTTAAACTTAGGCTTGCGGATGAAACTTGGGGATGTAGAGTTTCAAGGAGACAAATCCAAAGCTGTTTTTTATTATACTGCAGAAGAAAGAGTTGACTTTAGAGAATTAATCAAAGTGATGGCAGATTCTTTTAAGGTAAGAATCGAAATGCGTCAAATCGGTTCAAGACAGGAAGCTGGAAGGCTAGGAGGAATTGGTTCATGTGGAAGAGAGTTGTGTTGTTCAACATGGCTGACTGATTTTAGATCTGTATCTACGGGTGCGGCTCGTTATCAACAATTATCTCTCAACCCAGAGAAATTGGCAGGACAGTGTGGGAAGTTAAAATGTTGCTTAAATTTTGAACTAGATCAATACATGGAGGCGTTAAAATCTTATCCAAGCACCAAAACTTTATTAGAAACAAAAGAAGGGAAAGCAAACCACATTAAAACAGATGTATTTAAGCGTTTGATGTACTATTTTGTTTCTAAGGATGGAAAAAATAGCATTATACCCTTGAGTGTAGAGCGTGTTTTTGATATTATCGAATTGAACAAGAAAGGTGAAATTCCTCATAAATTAGCAGATTTTGTTGACTTTGTGGAGGAAGAGGCGAAACCAGACTATACCAATGTTGTTGGTCAAGATGAATTAACTCGTTTTGATAAGGTTTTTAAAAAGAAAAAGAAAAAAAGTACGAATAATAGAAACTCTAACAAAAATAACCGTAATAAAAACCGTAACAAGAGTTTTAGGAATAAACAGAATAATAAAAACAAATCGAATCAGCCAAAGAGTGAATAAAGTCTTTTACATATTCGTTATTTCTTGTTTTTTTGTTTCTTGCGGTGATGCAGACATTGTATATCAGAACAGTAAGGTGATTGAAAATAACTCATGGAATAAAAACGAGGGTGTTAGCTTTGACTTTAACATTAATGATACTACTGAGTTTTATGATTTTTACTTTAACCTACGTACAACAAATCTATATGAATGGTCAAACTTGTATATGTTTGTTGAAATAGGGTCTCCTGAAGAGCAATTTAATATAGATACAGTTGAATTTTCATTAGCTAATTCTGTAGGAGAATGGACAGGTATAAGTTCAGGAAGTATTATAAATAACAAGATATTATTCATTAGTAAAAAACGGTTTCCATCGTTGGGAACATATAAGTTAACATTTAACCAAGCTATGCGTCAAGATGATTTGACGGAAGTTATGGATGTCGGAATTATTATAAAGAAGGCTGTGTTGAAGTAAGTTTAATCTTTATAATTATTCTCTTCTAGTCGCTTCTTAATTTCTTCAATATGCACAAGCTTTTTAGCTTGTCTAAGTTTTATTGCTGATTTGGTGAAGTATTTGTGTTGCGTTAAAAATTTCACTTGAATCTCGTCCCACATTCTATCACTTTTAATTTTTCCGTGATCCCGTAATTCACGTCTCAAATTATCTGCAATATCATGAAAATCATCCCGTCCAAGGTAATCTAAATCTGCGTCACAAATTATCTCTTCCAATTGTGTTGTTGGGCTATGTGGGATTATAGTTGCATAAATCATTTTCTCCACCTCGTTAACTTGCTCTTGAGTATAGCCATATTTCGGTAGAATTTCTGCTGCCATTTTAGCTCCAACAGGTTCATTTGCATCATATTGCTCTACAAAACCTGCATCATGATATGTCGCTGCAGATTTTAATACAAAGATCCCATCATCTAAAACCCCTTCCATAAGAGCTAAACGTTCTGCAGCTTCAACAACATCTAATGTGTGATGAATTCCATGGTAATGTAAATTCGGAGATAGTTTATCCTTAAGAATCCTCATAATATGCCTCTCTGCCTTACGGTAGTTTATACTACTATACAGATGTAAGTTGACATAGTCTTTAAATTTCTGGTTGGGGACAAGTCCTGCTACATCTTCAGAAAGGTGCGGTTTAATTCTTTCGACAAAATACATGTCAATTTCACCTTTATTTTTGGCTGGCACTTTACCACGGTATGTACAGTCAAAATAGGGTCGAATTAGTTCAAAGGTGGATCCCGAAACATTTACTTTATCTGGCTCTCCACTCATCTCCATTCGATTGGCAACATTAACAGTGTTACCCCAGATATCGTATGCGATTCGTTTTGTTCCAATAACCCCTGCAATTACATCCCCTGTGTGCAATCCTACTCTTAAGTGCCACAATGTGGCATCTTCACCATCTTCTTTTGTTATTCTATCTCTGTTTACTTTCATAAAAGCCTGAATTTCAATCGCGGCTAATACGGAGTTAATAGGGTTTTCTTTATCTCTTAATGGAACACCACCAGCTGCCATATAGGCGTCACCAATGGTTTTAATTTTCTCGATTTGGTGTTTTTCAATAATTTTATCAAACTCTCGAAACAGACTATCTAATTTTATTACTAACTCACTTGGTTTTATAGTTTCGGCAATTTTGGTGAAACCTTGAATATCGGTAAACATTACTGTCACCATTCTATAATATCTAGTCTGAGCTTTACCTTTATTCTTCAGTTCTTCAGCAGTTTCTGATGGAAGTATATTTGCTAATAATTTATCAGCTTTGTCTTTTTCAACTTCTAGAGCGGTTTTTTGAAGTTCCATTTGCTCTTTTTGTTGTGTAATTTGTTTCGTTCTTTTTTCTACTAGAAATGCAAGTTTCCTTTTTTGAGATTTCATTGCCCGCATTCTAACAATGTAAAAACCATATATCACCAATAAACCAAAACCTATTCCAATAGACATAAACCACCATGTTTTCCAGAAAGGCGGGGTAATGACGATGCCTAGAACTGCTGGCGATTCAATCCAAACTCCATCACTGTTAGCTGCCCAAATTTTAAGTGTGTATTCTCCAGGAGATAAATTTGAGTAGTTAATTTGTTGAAGGTCTCCTAACTCAATCGGTTCATGATCTGCTCCTTCCAGAAAGACTTTATATTTATTTCCTTGAGGAAAAGTGTAGTGTAGTGCGGCAAATTTAAATGTAAGGTTATTTTGAGTGCTTTTTAATTGAAGTGTTTTAATAAAAGATACTTCTGGAATAGTGTCTATTTCATCTTCAATTGGAATGTTAAAAAGAAGTATGTCAGTTAAAACCACGCGTGGGGGAATCGTATTGGTTTGTATGTCCTCAGGATAAAAAGCGTTAAACCCATTTATTCCTCCAAACAATAATTTTCCTGAACTAGTTCTAAAATATGCTCCAGTATTGAATTCATTACTCTGTAAGCCATCATTTTCTTGGTAATTTTGGAATGTGCTAGTACCAATATTAAATTTTGACAATCCAAAGTTAGTACTTACCCATAGCGTATTTTCTGACCCCTCCAATACTCCATAAATAGAATTATTGGATAATCCATTCTCTTCTGTATAGCTTGAGAATGTATTAGTAGAAGAATTAAACTTATTTAAGCCACCGCCGTAGGTACCAAACCACATATTGTTGTTATTGTCTTCCCAAATTGATAAAATGGTATTGTTACTTATTGACGTTGAGCTATTAGGGTCATTTTTGTAATTAATAAATGCATACTTTTCTTCATAATTTTTAAAAGTCCTTTTAATTTTAGTAACACCACCTCCATCAAAACCTATCCACAAGTCATTTCGAGAGTCGGAATAAACTACCCTACATTCTTCTTTTGGCAATGCAGAAGAATTTTCATGCGAGAAAAATTTATAATTTAATGTCGATAAATCAATTTCAGCAATTCCTTCTCTACAAGCAACCCATAAAGTAGTGTCATTCTCGATATGTAAGTTATAGACGCGGTCATCATCTTGTTTCGTAATTTGATCTCTAAATGGAATTTTTATAAACTCTCCAGTAGAAAAATCGGCAGAAGTTTCAAAAAGGTATAACCCACCTGCAGCGCCTGCCCATATTCTTCCATGCGTGTCACTTGTAATGCTATATACGTTATTGTTATTAGGTTCGTTTAGGTTGTCAGTTTTATATAGGTAATGATTGTATTGATTTTTTTTAAGGTTTATTCTAGAAATACCTTTTCTAGTACCAACCCACATAATTTCATCATCTCCTTCATAAATTGACCATACGTTTTTCTCGTTTAAACTATTTTCATCTCCATATTTATATGTATAATGCTGAAATCCTAATTTGATTGGATCAAAGTGAGAAACACCGTCCTGTGTTCCAATCCAAACCGATCCTGTTTTGCCTAGTATTATTGAGTTTACTATGTTGCTAGGAATTGATGTTCGATCATAATCGTTGTTTTCATAGTGGTTAATTATAGTGTCACCATTTTCCACATTTATTCTGAAGAGTCCATTCCCTTGTGAACCAAACCATAATTCATTTTCTGAAGCTGGAAAAATTGCTGAAACTACATTGAAACGATTATTTTGGTTTCCATTATGGTTTTTAAGGGTAGTAAACAATAGTCCATTATCGTTGATTGTCACTATATTTAATCCGTTATTAGTGCCGATTAAAACTTTATCGTTAAATCCCTTTGTTATAGTTAGGATGTTGTTATCAGATATTGATAAAGGAGAATTAGGTTCGTTTTTATAATGAGTAATTAGGTTCGTTTTTTTTTTTAAAAGACATAATCCTCCACCTTCAGTTCCAATCCAGACATACTTTTTATCCAAGAAAATAGACGTAGTTTTATTTGTTTGCAATCCATTGTTAGAACGGTATTGTCTTTCTCTATTCTCATTTGGGAAAAAGTGTATTACGCCGTTTTTCGCAGTTGCAATCCATAATGAACCATCGACTTCTTCTTTAATATCTTTAATGTTTCCAGACTCTAGTGCTTCAGATGTCTTAATGTTTCCAAATTGTTTTGTTTCGGGGTTGTAATAGTTAAGACCTCCATTTTGTGTTCCAATCCATATAATGCCATTATTATCTTGGTATAAAGAATTTATATAATCATTTGTAAGACTATTTTCTGAATCTAATCCTTGCTTGTAAATTTTAAAATGATATCCATCAAAACGATTAAGCCCTGCTTGGGTTCCTGTCCAAATGTAGCCTTGATTGTCTTGTAAGATACAGTTTACAGTACTTTGAGAAAGTCCATCTTTTATTGTAAGTCTCGAAAATTTGATGGAGTTTGCATACTGTGCGTGTGCAAATTCTATTATGAAAATAAATGCTATTAATAGTATTTGTTTGATAGACATTTAGAGCGTTTAAAAAAAATCTTGCCGTTGGCAAGCAAGTAATTAATATAAATTAGTAAACCTTGTAGTATGTTATTTATTAGACCAGTTTACTTTTTTTGCAAACGAATTCATCTTTTACTTGAATAGTCCGAATTAGTTGCGCAATATAACAAAAATTGATGCAATTTTTGTTATATCCAATTGTCTAAAGTCCTGCTAAAACAATTTCAGCTTATTTATAGTTGTTCTATCCTGATTTTTTAAGGTTCAGGAATTTTTTCTTTTTCTTTTTTGGTTGGTTTTTTTTCTTTTTGGCACTATAGCCTCTATTATAAGCTTTGTCTTTGGATTTTGTTGCGAAGATGTCTTTTTCTTTACTTTTCTTTTTATTTTTTTTTATTTTTTTTGGCTTTTTATTCTTAAAGATTATAAATTTTTTCTTTTTCTTCCTGTTTGGTGGTTTAGAACTATACTGCTCAGATTTTTTTTGTCTTTTGTTTTTTTTATTGAGAAATGGATCTTTGGTTTTCTTAAATTTACCCTGATTTCCTTTTAGCCCAAAAAGACCTAGCTTATTAAGCTTAGTCTTATCCTTTTTCTTCTTTGCTTTAGATTTAATTTCTGAGGGGTCTCGATATTGGGCATGGAAAACAGTTGTGTTGATAGATACAACAGCAAGTAGAATTATAAAAAGGATCTGATTTATTGATCTCACCAATATCTATTTTGCATCTTCTGCTTGTTTCATTTCAGTGGCCATAGTGTCTAGGTCTCTATCAAAAAGGTATAACCCCCCTTTGTCATCACCAATCATATTCAACTTGTCAATAATTGTTCGTGCTAGAGCTTCTTCTTCAAGTTGTTCAGCAACATACCATTGCATAAAATTCTGCGTAGTATAATCTTTTTCGGTTAAACATAAGTCAATAATGTTATTTATACTTTCAGTAACATTTAACTCATGTTCCATTAAGTTTTCAAAAAGATCTTGTAATCCTTTAAAGTTTACCGGAGGTTGGCTTAATGCAGGAATCAATGCTGTTCCACCTCTTTCATTTATAAATTTAATCAATTTTAGCATGTGAAACCTTTCCTCGTCGCTATGCTGATATAAAAAGTTTGAAGCTCCAGTTAGTCCATTGGTTTCAGACCAAGATGCCATAGAAAGATAAAACTGAGACGATGAGGCTTCTAGCTCTACTTGTTTGTTTAGTGCTTTTTGAATAGAATTCTTTAACATAAGATGTTGTCTTTAATTATCAAAAGTAGTGTTATTTCTCCATGTGTTAAACAGATTATGCATATTTGAAGAAAATATAGGAACTATAACCGTACCATTTTAATAAGAATTAATATATGGCGGTAATTTTTTTAATGCATCATTAATCTACTGATATTAACCGTTGTAGATATAATTTCGTCCTTATTTATTCTACAGCTGTATTAGTTCTATTGTAAAAGTTCAATATAAAGTGTACTTTCAAGCCTTCTTATTAGAATAATAAAATGAGTAAGCAGCCTTTATTAGAAGTTAAAAACTTAGTAGCCGAGTTTCGTACGGATAACGGAACTGTGAGGGCAGTTGATGGTGTTAGCTTTACGCTTCACAGAGGCGAAACTATTGGAATTGTTGGCGAGTCGGGATCCGGGAAATCTGTAACATCGCTTTCCGCTATGCGCTTAGTTCCAGAGCCCCCTGGTAAAATTGTTAATGGGAAGATTCTTTTTCACGGTGAGGATTATGAATCGGATTTAGCAAACCTTAATGAAAAGCAAATGCGGAAATTTCGAGGAAATGAAATCGCAATGATTTTTCAAGAACCGATGACATCTTTAAATCCGGTATTTACATGCGGAAAGCAAGTAATGGAAGCAATTCAATTACACCAAAAATCTTCCAGAAAAGAAGCGAAAGAAAAAACAATAGAATTATTTAATAAAGTAAAATTATCACGACCAGAAGAGATATTTAAAAGTTATCCGCATCAAATTTCAGGAGGTCAAAAGCAGCGTGTAATGATTGCGATGGCTTTATCTTGTAATCCAGCCATTTTAATTGCTGATGAACCTACAACAGCATTAGATGTGACGGTTCAGGAAACGATTTTACATTTGATGAAAGAACTGCAAGAAGAGTATAATATGGGGATACTTTTTATTACGCATGATTTAGGTGTTATAGCAGAATTGGCGGATGAAGTTGTGGTGATGTATAAAGGGAAAATAGTCGAAAAAGGTCCTGCGCTTCAGATTTTCTCAAGCCCAAAACACGTTTATACAAAGGGTTTGTTGGCTTGTCGCCCTCCTTTAGACGTGAGAGTTAGAGAACTTCCTACTCGGAAGTATTTTATGACTGAAGATGAGAATGGAGTAGTTGTAGAAACAGGTAAAACTGTGGCGGAAGTTATAAAAGAACTAGAGGTGTCGAATAACGAGGTGTCCTTTAGACATGAGATAATATATGCTCAAGAACCACTTTTGGAAGTTAATAACTTAAAAACATATTTTCCAAATAAACGATCTTTTTTTGGTAGGACAAAAAGTTGGGTAAAAGCTGTTGATGATGTAAGTTTTAAGCTCTACCCGGGAGAAACTTTAGGACTTGTAGGGGAGTCTGGTTGCGGGAAAACGACTCTTGGAAGAACCATATTAAAGTTGATTGAGCCCACTGACGGGACGATAACCCTTAACGGAGAAGATATAACGGGTTATTCTAATAAGAGAATGCGTCCATTACGGAAAGATGCTCAGATTATTTTCCAAGATCCGTACTCTTCATTAAACCCAAGAATAACCATTGGAGAAGCTATTATGGAGCCAATGCGGGTACATAACGTTTGTGAAAACGAGATGCAAAGAAAGCAGGAGGTTTTTGAATTATTAATAAAGGTAGGATTAGATCCAAACCAATTTAATAGATATCCTCATGAGTTTTCAGGAGGTCAGAGACAGCGTATTTGTATAGCAAGGTCGATGGCATTAAAACCGAAACTGGTAATATGTGATGAATCGGTTTCAGCTTTGGATGTTTCTGTTCAGGCAGATGTTCTAAACCTTTTGAATGAATTAAGAGATGAATTTGGTTTGACTTACCTTTTTATATCACATGATTTATCTGTGGTTAAATTTATGAGTGATAGAATGATTGTGATGAAAGAAGGAAAAATTGAAGAGGAAGGATTAGCGGATGAAATTTATGCAAATCCAAAAACGGAATACACCAAGTCATTAATTAGTTCAATTCCAAAAGGAAGAATTGAAGATATAATAGTAAACCAGGAATTAAAAAAATCAAAGAATACTTCCGTAATATAAATGTTACTTGCTTCTGCTTTATGTTCTTATTTGATTTTTTACCTGTAAATTTGTAACTGCATTCTAATTAAAGGATCATGGGAGTTAAAGCAGCATTGAGTAGGCCTTTCGCAAAATTTATCGCAAAAGGAATAAAAAAATGGAGTTCGAGCCCAATACGAACCCAACAAAAAGTATTCAAGAACCTCATAATTAAGGCTAAAAACACAGCTTTTGGAAAGGACCATGGGTTTAATACAATTTCGTCATATTCCGAATTTAAAAAAGCTGTTCCTATAAGAGACTATGAGGCGATTTCCCCTTATATTTTAAGAGTAAAAAGAGGTGAAGAAAATGTGCTTTGGCCTGGGAAACCAATTTACTTGTGCAAGACGTCTGGAACAACCTCAGGAGCAAAATATATTCCGATTACAAAGCAATCCATGCCGAATCATATTCATTCGGCTAGAAATGCTTTATTGTCATACATTGATGGAAGCAATGAAGCTGGTTTTGTGGATGGTAAAATGATATTTTTACAAGGTAGTCCAGAAATGAACTCTGAAAATGGAATTCCTATAGGAAGGTTGTCTGGAATTGTTGCTCACCATGTTCCGCAGTATTTACAGAAAAACAGAATGCCTTCATACGAAGTAAATTGTATTGATGATTGGGAGTCGAAAGTAGATGCGATTGTTGATGAAACTATCAATGAAAACATGACATTGATTAGTGGAATTCCTGCCTGGGTTCAAATGTATTTTGAGAAGCTGCAAAAAAAGTCTGGAGGCAAACTCATTAAAGATATTTTCCCAAATTTTTCTTTATTTGTTTATGGAGGAGTAAGTTTTGAGCCCTACCGGAAGCGATTCGAAGAATTAATTGGAAAGCCAATTCCTAGTGTAGAATTATATCCTGCGTCAGAAGGTTTTATTAGTTTTCAAGATAGTCAAGATGAAGAAGGAATGCTTTTGGTGCTGAACGAGGGTATATTTTATGAGTTTATTAAGGCGGATGATTTCTTTAAAGATGATCGAGAAAGAATTTCATTAAAGGACATTGAGCTAGGGATTAATTATGCAATAATTCTGAATACGAATGCAGGTTTATGGGGATATAATCTTGGAGATACAATAAAATTTGTCTCCAAAAATCCTTACCGAATTATCGTAACAGGAAGAATTAAGCACTTTACTTCTGCTTTTGGAGAACACGTAATAGCGGAAGAAGTAGAATTTGCAATACAAGAAGGATTAAAAGGTTTCGATGCGCAAATTGTTGAGTTTACCGTAGCACCTCAGGTGAATCCAAAACAAGGGGAACTTCCTTATCATGAATGGTTTATTGAGTTTTCAAAGAAACCGAATGATATGAAAGCATTTATTGCAAAAATGGATTTATTACTTCAGCAAAAAAACCCGTATTACGCGGATTTATTAAAGGGGAATATATTACAGGCTTTAAAGGTGTCTCCAATAAAAGAAGGGGGATTTACTTCTTTTATGAAAGCGAGGGGTAAACTAGGTGGGCAGAATAAAATACCCCGCTTAAGTAATGATAGAAAAATGGCGGATGAACTTATTGAGTTTGTAGAGAAGTAAGGTAATATCAATTAGTGGTCTCGATTATAATCACTTTATAAAGTAAATTTGGTGTTATTTATTCTTACTATTTTCTATTTTCCCCACTTTTCCACTTTTCCATTTAGGTATAACCTTTGTAAATAGAATTGCGTTGAGTCAATCATAAATATTTCCGTGAAAAAATTAATTATCATATTTATTCTATTTGCTTTTGGTGCAGTAAATGCCCAAACGGTCTTTCTAGATCAGCCGTACGAATTGGGCTTATTAGATAAGTCAAGCCAAAGGTATGTTGATGTTCCAATAAAAAACACGAGCGATAAAAAGGTGTTTATTTTTCGGGCTGATGCTGATAAACGATTTCAAATTCGGTATTCTAGTAAAGAGTTACTCCCCGACAGTACTGTATATATGCGAGTTCAATTTACGCCCGAAGTAAAAGGTCCGTTTTCTGAAAAGATAGAAGTTCATTTTAGTTGTTATACTGAGCCTAAAACTATCAAAGTAGCCGGTTTTACTCAACACATACCAATTTCATCCATTGCTTGCCCAAGCTTCTCTGATCAAGATATTAATACCTCACTTAATTTCGAACTCGAGGTAACAGTTATTGATAAAGAGACGCGCGAGCCAATTCAAAAAGCCCAAGTTATTTTGATTAAAAATGGAATCCCAGTTGAAAAATTAATAACAAATTCAAAAGGTTTTGTTGAAAAGGAAGTTGAATTAGGTTTGTATTATTTTGTCGTTTCGGCAGAAACTTACTTCCCCACGGAGTTTGTAAAATACGTGAACCGTAATAACAATGTCGTATTGGTTGAATTAGAAAAAGACCCTGAAGCAGAGTTGCTTGTAATTGAAACGAATAAACCAGATGAAATTG
>ENA-OSET01000861-OSET01000861.1-sediment-metagenome-genome-assembly--contig:-NODE-861-length-33121-cov-134.648015_pt1 | contig 33121 bp, 12 predicted proteins | sample MGYA00237882_ERZ534229 | MGnify/ENA primary metagenome ERZ534229 (study PRJEB26408, sample SAMN06266212) | sediment metagenome | isolation source: Hudson Canyon methane seep mesocosm | place... | reverse complement strand
GATGAGCTGAGTAGTGGGGAAAGATCAGCTAAAGCGATTTTAAATAAATTTAAATTTAAGCTTGATACGGGGTATAGAGAGCTAATGCCTGCCACTAATCAGCTTGTTAAAGGAATATCTGAATTAAAGTTGCGCTACCCAAATTGTATCGAGTTCTTGGAGTATATTGAGCAATTTGCCATGTTGTCTTTATGTAGGGAAAATTCGAATCAAATGTATTTTCCGCCTATTTTGTTGGCAGGCCCTCCGGGTGTAGGGAAAACAGCGATCATTAGAGAAGTGGCAACATTAATCGGTGTTGCTTGCAAGCAGCTCGATATGGCTGCAGTCACCAGTGGCTTTGTTATTTCAGGGTCTAGTACCGTCTGGAGTGATGCGAAAGCGGGCTGTATTGTTGATTTACTGCGCGATGGCATTGCCGCTAACCCGATTATTATTTTAGATGAGATAGATAAAAGTTCGGGCGATGCTAGATATAACCCGTTAGGCGGGTTTTATACTTTATTGGAAAAAGAATCCGCAGAAAATTTTATTGATGAAGCCTTAAATATGCCTATTAATGCAAGTCATATTCTTTATACCGCAACGGCAAATGATTTAGATTGTATTCCTGCGCCGTTGTTATCGCGATTTTTAGTTATTAATATTGATGATGTCAAAGGGGCGCATCATAAGGTAGTAACACAGTCTATTTATCGTTCAATTTTAGAAAAAGAAAATATGAATAAGGCATTTGAAAATAATTTAAATCATGATATTTGTCATGCGCTTGAACCATTTTCCCCTAGAGACGTTAAACAGCATTTATTAAGAGCGATGGCAAAAACAGCGTATAGACAGCAAAAAGTAAGCGCGTTATCGATGGCTGTGTGTGATTTAGATTTACGCGGTCAAGATGAAAAGAAAATGGGTTTTGTATGGTAATTCTGGTTTAATAAAAAGCGAATAATGTAGTAATATGATGAAAAGTTGGATTAATGATTAAGGAAGATATGAAAAATAAACATTTAGTAATTATTTTTTTAGGGTTGGTTATTCTGTCCGGATGTGCCAAAAAAGTAAAAATATCTGGATTAGAACCTGCGCTAATTGATTTAGCAGCAAAAAATATTGCGGTATTAGAGTTTGAATACGATAAAGGAATCGGGCTTAAAGGGCGCATTGAAGCAAACTTTAGCAAAGCGAGTATTTCTGGTAAGAAGTATTTTAATGTGATTGATAGGAAGAACACAAAACAGCTTATTCAAGAGCATAAGTTGCAATACAGTGGATTATTAAACGAAGAGCAGAGCGTTGAGATTGGTGAATTATTAGGTGCTGAAGTTCTCATTTCAGGTAAGACAGGGGCTTTAACCCAAAGTGATCAGCGGCATAAAGAAACGCACAGAAAGTGCAGAAAAAAACGCTGTAAAAACTCGGATGACTATAGTTACTATAAGGTTTGGTGTGATACACGACAAATTAACTATGTAGTCAATATACGTGCGATTAATGTCACTTTAGGAAGTGTCCCCTTTAGTGATTCTATTTCCTATAGCTATGATAGAAAGCACTGTTCAGATGATGAGGTTGTAATGCTTACAAAGTGGCAGGTTGCTTATGCTTCGGCGGATAAACTCGCAAAACAATTTGTTGCTAATTTTGTTCCTGCTTATAAAATCTTTGAAGTCACGCTGTTAGATGATGAAGATATTGACTATAGCAAAAGAGAAGAAGAGTTATTAGATAATAGTTTGGTCTTTATTGAGCAGAGCCGCTTAGATAAGGCAGAAAAATTATTAATGAGCTTATTAATATCAACTAATTATCAATCTTACGTGCCAGCTTATAACCTAGGAGTAGTTAAAGAAGCACAAGGTGAATTAAAACAGGCAGCTAAGTATTATGATTTAGCCGACTCATTACAAGTAAAGCCGGTAAAGGAAATTAATCAAGCGGTTAATAGGATTGGAATATCCATTGCTAAAAGAGATAAGGCGAAAGTTCAGATGAAACGGAAAAACCATTTTAGGTAAAAGGTTTTATTTTTTGCTATTGTAGGGGGTTGAAGCGCAACGGTACGAGACTGTAAATAATTCTGTGTAATTGCCGCATTTTAAATGTAGTAAATCAACCGGTCTTTGTACCTAACTCAAGCAGCGCGACACGAAAACAGCTCGATCATTTACAGTTTCTTGTTTTTTTGTATTGCACCTCACGCCATGAATCTAAACTTCGAGGGTATCTGTTAAAGATAAATTTTCATGATTTGCAGGTCAATTCAGTAAAGAAATCTTTTTAGCTCCAGAGAATTTATTAGCAAAATCCCGTATCTCTTCTTTTTCTTTTTCACTAAACAGTGTTCCATCAGGGAACGTTCTTTTATATAAGTCACAGCCTTCTAAGATTTCTAAAATAAGGAAAAAATGGAAGAATTTCGACTTTTCACCTTCTGCTTTTAAGTCGTTGTAGTAATAATTTAAAAGCTCTGTATCTTTGGGTGAAAAGTTAGGAAGGTACCAAAATTGTCATAGCGCTTTGCTGTTTATCCAGTTTTTACAATTGCTAAGCCGTTATTTTCGACTCCCAGAATATCGTATTGATAATAGTAATAAATTTGGGGTCTACACATGTACGGAAATAATTCGCTAAGAATTGTTGTACACCGTAGCAAAGCGACACCCTTTTTAGTACGTTATTTGAACGATTTTTATAGCCGTATTGATCTGTTATTAACCCTATGCGGAAAACAGATGTTTTCCGCATAGGTCTTAAAATCCTTATGACAATTTTGGTACCTTCCTAACTTTTTACCCAATTATCTGTATTTATCGCGTGAATTAGCAACTGAAAAAAATGAGGAGCGAAAAACCGAATTATTGGAGGCCATGCGTAACGGCTCAGTAGTTACATGGGCGCATTTTAACCTGCATGGTGAATTCTATTTTTCGGATAAAAAAATGATGGATTCTGTCGGCTTAATTTTTTCCAAAAATCAACGCTCATAAACCCGTTAATTTTGGGAAGACGATAATCTAGCTCACGCCCCACCAGCTATAACATTCATGAAATTCCTATGGAACTTTAGTGTCGTTTGTTTAAACGTACCCACCATTGGACGTCAAACCCCGAAAAGTGTCCTGTTTTACTTGATCATTACATAAGTCATTTAGCGATAAAAGCTGATAAAATAACAGTTTTTTCACTAAAGCAATCTTAGTGCCGAATTTTATTGATTTAATTCACAAAAATATCGTCACTGAAAATCATAAATGACTTTTAATACGCAATAGGGAATTGTCCAATCTAAGTAACCTCAGTAGACTACAATGATCAGTGGATTCATTGCAGAAGGTTTAACAAATTTTATTTGTACGTAGTTGGTCCGAGCGCTGGCGTGTCGAGGCACTCTTGATTCGTAGTATAGCGAATCGAGTTTTTACAAAAACTATATTTTACCTTAGTGAGGATAAACGTACTAACATACATTTAACCATGAAGACTATATTGACATTTATCACTTCCTCTAGACAAACACTCCTTCTCTGGGTTATTGTTTTTCTCATCACTTTCTCATCACTTTCTTACATAGTCAGCATACAATCCCCACCCTTAAATAATCTAGTTAAAATTGAAACAACTACAGCACGACTACCTCAAAATATACCATATAAAGGTAATATACAATTAATTGATGTCTCTTTGGAGTGGGGGCTTAATTTCATACACCAACAAAAATCAAATGAAATTTCCACGGTATCCGACACCCTAGGTTCTGGTGTTTGTGCAATTGATTATAATAATGATGGCTGGACAGACCTTTATTTTGTCGGAGGAAGTGGAAATACCCGCTATTATGGTCGGTCATCATGGTGGAATACATCAACTTTTGGAAAACTATTTAAAAACCATGAAGGAAAATATCTAGAGGATGTTACTAAGAAAGTAGGGCTAGATTTTATTAGTGAAGGCATGGGGTGTGCAGTACATGATATTAATAAAGATGGTTTTTCAGATATATTAATAACAAGCATTCACTCAAACCACCTTTTCAAAAACAATAAAGGTGATAGCTTCTCTGATGTTACAGGTATATCTAACATTAGTACTTCTGGTTGGAGTACTGGTGCAGTATTTGGTGATTTTAATAAAGATGGGCTACCTGACCTGTATATCCCAAAATTCATCAAGTTCAAAAAGGATTCAAAAACCCTAGAATCTAACTCAGGATTCCAAGCATTTAAATCAGTAGCATTCAACCCCCAATTCTACGACCCTGAACCCAATCAACTTTTTTTAAATCAAGGAAACTTCTCATTCAAAAATGTTACTGAGAAATTTAATGTCGGTAATAAAAGTGGCCGCAGCTTAGGTGCCTATTGGGTTGACCTTAATAAGGACTCATGGATTGATTTACTTGTTATTAATATGCCACCCACACCAAATGAAGTATATATCAACAACAAAGGACTAGAATTACTCATAGCAGACGAAACATACGACTCCCTTAGAGGGACTGGGAACCATAGCCTAATTGCTACTAGTCTAATTCAAAACAGTACCCGCGAATTTTTTTCCACAAGTAATTCTCAATTTCCATTGGAACTTCTCAAGCAAAAAAATATTACCAATACAATCAATGAATACCTATTTAAAAATGTAAGTTACTTTTTTAATTTAAATAGCTCTAAACTTAGCTCACTCAATCACTGGGGAGCAGTTTCAGGTGACTTTAATAACGATAAGTATCAAGATATTTTTACTGCCAATGGAAATTTATTTGCTGATCAAGATTCACCCTTTCTTCCATCAGGTCAACCCAATACATTGCTTATTAATAATTTTGGCAAACAGTTTTCTACAATTAAAGTTTCTGAACCCATTAATGGATCTTCTCGTTCTACCATCACTGCAGATCTAAATAATGATGGACAGCTTGAAATAATTATTACTAACAACAATGGCGCAGCTCAGATTCTTGAACCTACACTAATAACAAAAGATAGTACACCAAATAATTGGATTGGTTTTATATTAAGAAACACAGCATCATTAAAAGGTGAGCCGGGGACAATAAAAATAAAAACTGGTGAAATTATACAATCTAGAAGTTTATTACCTTCATCTAACTACCTTTCACAATCTAGTAATCACCTACATTTTGGGCTCGGTAAAAATACTAATATTAACACTGTAAGCATCAATACTTCAAAACACTCATTTACGGTTAAAAACCTCTCTTCAGGTCATTATTATTTAGTTGACTTACACACCAATAAAATAAAAAAACTACCAAATTCAAAATTTGAATATCCAATAAAAAAACTGGCAAAGTCATTATCTATAAATTCATTAGATTACCTTATACAAATACTACTTAAAAATAATAATTCAGAATATATTAAAGTAATACCATTAATATGGGAAAAAATGGAATCTGTACAAAAATTATCCACATTAAAGTCTCTAAAAAACATTAAAAATATACTTGAATTAAACCTGGCATTGACCGCATTACAAGATAAGGATTCAAAAGTCGTAATTGCAGCTATACGAATCCTAAAAAAATCAGAAATTGAACAAATTATGCCTCATTTAATTAAGCAGTTATACAATAAAAATACAGATATTCAGTGTGCTATTACAAACACTATTTCATTCTTTTTTAAAGAAGAGGAAGCTATGGTGTATCAAAAAAATCTATCCATTAAACCTTTAATTAAAGGACTTGAAAAAGGAACAATAAAACAAAAAATATGCATAATAAAAGCCTTAGGGGATAGCGAAAACTCTCGAGCAGTTTCCCCATTATTAAACATAATATTACCCAATTCAGAAGAAGAGGCATCACTTATCATTGCCGCTATAGATGCTCTTTCAGAAATCAGAGATAGCCGATCAATTGAGCCGATAATTGCAATTTCTAAATCAATAAAAACTACCCCACCTGAAATAAGAGCTGCAGCACTTATTGCTTTATCAAGAATGAAAGAAAAACATATAAATGATATTATAAATAAACTTATTTTTTCCAAACTTAGTAGTGATAATAAAAATAAACAAATTGAAGCCATCAGCTTACTTGAAAATATTTATAAACATAAAAATTATTTTTTAATCCAACCATTTATATATAAAGAAAGCATAAAACCTATAATAAAAGATATAATTCATAGCCTATCTATAGAAATTAAATCAAATCTTAATAGAGAAGAAAAATCTTTAATTGTAAGTTTAATAAATATTTCTATGGTTACTAAAGATTCAGAATCAATTGACTCATTACTACATATAATCAAACAAAAAAACAATAAAAGTAACAATAAAGTTATTACCAAATTATTAAATATATCATCTCCATCAACCAAGGTATCATCAACTTTAAATACTATTTCAAATGACAAATCAATAAAACACCTTATATTTTTATTAAATTCAGATAAATTACATGATAAAGGTAAAATAAAATTAATAAATCTTATAATAAGAAAGATGGTGAAAACCAATATCACTAGAGATGAAGTAAATTATTTTTTTACGCTACTAAATAAAAATAACTCATCCGCATTACTTAATAAAATATTATTAACGAGGTCGTTAGTTTTATACAATAAAACATTATTTACAATTTGCTCAAAAACACAATCATCTATTCAAGTTTCAGTTATAGATAAGATATTAATTAATAAAATTAATCACCCTAAAGAGTTTCTAGAGTGTGTATATAATAAAAATTCTTCCCACACATCCCTATCTAAATCAAATAGATTACAACTTAGAACTCTATTAATAAAACTTATAAACAAAAAAGATGAAAATTTAAAGCTTAAAGGTATGCTCTTTGTAAATGCAATGCTACATGACAAAATAATTACTACTATGCTTAAACAGTATATCCAATATATTTCAAAGGAGCATATCAACCTTGCTTTAAATGCAATTGAAAAACACGGACTTGAAAAAATATTTAACACTTTCATTTGGGATACCGCAAAAAACACCAACAATCCTGATTCATTGCGAATGCATGCAATATTGCTTGCTAATAAACTATCTTCAATACAAGCATATAATTATTTAAAAACATATAACGCGCAATGACAACACATAAAACTTCAAAAAAACCTATTCACCAAAGCTTAATATTGGTTAGCTATTCACTTACAATTGCATGTGGTGTTACTGGGCTAATTATATATGTTGCTAATAGCAACAATACCTATGTACAGTGGAGTGTCTTAGCGCATACCTTATTAGGTGTAGCCTTAACCCTTCCATTTTTCACTTACTTTTATCACCACTTTATTTTAACAATAGGGTTTCGTAGGCCATCCCTAACTGCATCCGGGCTACTTTTATTTATATTTTTTCTTTGCTTTACTGTTACTGGCTGGCATATATTATATTTTGGACAAATTGAGCGCTATAGGTGGATACTTACTCTCCACATATCCAGTACCTTTTTATTTTTCATCTCACTCCTACTCCACATATTTTCACACATTATTACCTTACAAAAAAATAGAAAAATACTAGCTGATAAAAAAATACCAAGCTTTCAAACAAGTACCTATAAAACAATAGCTGCAGTGACCTTACTTACCTTGCTTTCAATTTGTATTGCAAGTATTGCCTATGAGCATTACACATACCAATATAGCCAAGAAAGTAGTTCAAAAAATTATGATTACTCTTATGGACCTAACCCATTTCAACCGAGTGAAACTAAAAGTGCTAACAATAAATTTATCGATAAACGCCTTATTGCTAAGTCACACCGCTGCATAACATGCCATAACGATATTGGTTCTCAATGGCTAGCATCGGTACACAAACAATCTGCATCAGATCCAGCATATGTAACTAACATCAACTTATTAGTCAAACAAAAAGGTATCAGTTCCACTAGATATTGTGAAGGCTGCCATGCGCCAATTGCATTATTATCTGGTGAATTATCTCCTGGAGGGCAGCATGGGGGAATAGAAGGCACTTTGGCAAATATTGAGGGAGTTTCTTGCCTTTCTTGCCATAGCATCACAAATGTCTTACACCTGAATGGTGTTGCTGCTTACCAATTCACTCCTCATAAACCCTACCTATTTTCTGAAAGTAAAAATAAAGTACTTCAATTATTGCATGACCACCTTTTAAGAATGCGGCCATATCAACACCGCCAAGACATGGGTAATAGCGTACTCAAAAAACCTAGATTTTGCTCAACATGCCATACACAATTTATGGATAAAAATATGAATGACTGGGGATGGGTAAAAATGCAAGATGAATATACAGCATGGACACAAAGTCCATTCTCTAAACATCATGATGAAACATTCTCATCAAAAAATACGACAACCTGCCAAGACTGTCATATGCCTTTAGTTCCTTCTAACGACCCATCATCTAATAAAGACAAACTTGTTCGGTCACATAACTTTCCTGGTGCTAACACTTTTCTACCAATTCTAGCGAATGACCAAAAGCAACTTCACAATGTTATTGAATTTATGCAAGAAAATAAGATGAGGGTATCAATTGTAAGTCCAGAGAGGCTTGATACGCCTCAAAACCTACAGTCAATAGATGAATCAATTAGGGGCGTTAATGAAACACCCATCTTTTACTACTTAGAGGAGATAGCTAAAATACAAATTGTTGTCAGCAATCAGGGTGTTGGACATAATTTTCCCGCAGGAAGTATTGACCTTGGGGAAGCTTGGCTAGAGTTTATTGTCGTAGACACTGAAAATACATTAATTTATAGCGAAGGAGTATTAGATAAAAATAATAATGTGGATCCAAAAGCATACTTTTATCGCTCCTTACCAGTTGACCGAAATGGGCACTTGGTTTGGAAACATGACCTATTTAATATGGTTGGAACCTCATTCAAACGCATTATAAAATCAGGCCAATCAGATATTATTAACTTAAAGTTTAAGGTCCCCTCTTGGGCTAAAAGCCCTATGACCATAAAAGCTACACTAAAGTATAGAAAACTTAATGAGAAGTATGCAAAATGGGCATTAAAAGATAAATATATTCCTGTCCCAATTGTCGATATCGCTTGGGATAGCTTGCAACTTGAAATTAAAATTAGAAAACAAATTGAAAGTCATTAATACTATTAAGCTACTTACTTCTCTTCATTTTCTCAAGTGCAATAGGTAGAATCTGTGCGTTATAAGTAGCCAATTTTTCAGAAATTTCTTGCTGCTTTATTTTTCTTAACTCTAAATTTGCATGAATACTATCATACTCATGAGCAAGTATATTTAAAGCCTCTTGAGTTTTCAGTATCCATTTTTTATTGTCAATTTCTTGTTGAGTGACGGGTATAGATAAAACCTGCATCTGTGATTGTTTATCAGATTCTATTTTATTGTTTGAATCGTTGACTATACTATTAACTAAAACAGAATTAACTTCATCAATAGCTATATTATCATCAGATAATAACAAGGTTACCCCATAAATAAATGATAAAAAAACTAATACCTTAATAATCATAATAAACCGTCCAAAGACATATTAAATACTAAATATAATTCAGGGTGCTGTCGAAAAATAACTCTTCAGACGAGGAAATCTATTGCCAGCTAAATCAGTTAAATACTGTGTGCGTATATAGTAACTATGCCCAGGTTCTAACGCAGCATCAGGAATCAACCTAAGCGTTGTATCATTATTACTTAAACTCCAACTACGCGGGACTTTACGATCCGCTGTCGTATCGTAAAGGTAAAAGCTATTCGTATTGATACTACTGGAGTCAACTCGTTCGCTAAACTCAATTTCTAATAAGGCATTTAATGCGATATCTGTTGCATTGTTTGGTATTGACCAGTTGAGGATGCTACCTGTTTTTAAATCAGCTGTATCAGCTGTTGTAAAGTTTGCAACATAGTCCGTCGCTTGTACATTACCACTAATATCTTTCATGCCACTCACCGTCAAGGTATAGCTAGATAGGGCATCAAGTAAGCGATTAGGTCTGACTGTCACTTTCGTACGAATACTATTAAAATTAATTTGAATGCTTTCTTTTGTTGCAGTACTGTTTGTTAGGCTAATACCTGAGGTATCAAAAGTACTTAGTGGCTCAGAAAAACGAATAGTAAAACGTGCATTGCTAGGTACTTCAGCCTGCCCATCGACAACAGTACTATCAATAAGCCTTGGCGCTAAATTATCATTAGCAAATGAAGTCGTAAAATAGCTAGTGCGGTTAGAAAAAACATTCCCACTTAGATCGCGTAGATGATTAGCTTTATAGTAGTAATCATGGCCTACTTGCAATGCAACCATCGGTACAATTTCTATACGATGACCGTCAGCTGATAAAGCTATTGTTGTGGCTACAACAGATCCGTCAACAGTATCATATAAATAAACACCTGAACTCGTAATACTAACGGGATCAATTGCTTCATTCGCAACCCATGCAATAACTGGGTTTGTGGCAACGGTACCACTAGTTGATGCGGTTAAGCTTCCCTTTACAACGTCAGGAATTACTGCTGTTGTAAAAGTATTATTAGCCGCTACGACTGCATTTCCCGACAGATCTTGTATTACGGGTAGACTCTCAGTTTTTTCAGTTTCTGCAGGCAATAAGCGGCGGCGTTGATAACGTATGACTTGGTTATTTTCACTAAACAACACATTTGTCAGTTGGTCATTTACTAGTGTCAGCGGATTCATTGGCTCATCAAAGCGAACTGAGTAATTAACATTCAATCCTACATTTGTCGCTCCATTGGGTGGGCTTACCGATAACGCTACCGGCTGACGGTTATCTTGTACGGCATTTTCAGCCGTTGTAAATATGACCGAATACCTTCTTGTGTTGATATCACCATCATTATCTGACATATCATCTAAGTACAATCGATAGCCTGAATTGGCACTTAGTAATTCTTGCAATGTAATTTGTAGAATTTTTCCAGTGCTATCAAGTGCTGAGTTAATGGGTACACTAATACCTTCAGGATACGTTCGTAAGTCAATAAATGCATTTTCTAATGCTAACGCATCTAGTGGTTCACTATACTGAGCCATAATAACAGGATTAAGTGTTACATTTTGTTGCCCTGAATAGGGTGAAGATGCTGTAAATACAGCGGCTGTACCTATCAATTCATCCGTGACTCCCATTTGAATATAGCCATCATAGTTATAGGCAGCGTTTCCTGACTCATCTGTTGCAAAGCTTTCTAAAAATACTTGAACATAAGCACCTTCAGAAAATGGAGTATCGCTGGTAAAAGTAATGGCTCGGTTATCCGTTGATAAGCTAACTGTACCCGGTATCAATGTGCCATTAGATGAAACATGTAATGCTTGCTCTACACTTGCAGCATCCATAGGCTCATTCATGAGTAAGACTATCTGGTCTCTATTAAATAGATTTTTACTACCATTTTTAGGCAGTTGCTGAACAACTGATGGTTTTACATTATCAGTATCAACCGCCGCTGTAATAAAGGTACTTGCAATAGGATTTATCGCATTTCCCGATAAATCGGTAAGTCCATCTGTCAATATGATACTAACAATACTGGAGCTAGGTAAATTTGCTCTCAGGCTAACTTGCTGACCATCCGCTGACCTAGCAATTGAAGGTAATATGATATTACCATCCGTATATAAAGCGATATTATTACCCGTAATCGTACCCGGGTTCATTGGCTCACTAAATGTCAGGTACATTGTAGCCCCTGGGGCTACACCGACAGCATCAGAAACGGGGGATACCGCTTTAAGGGTTGGAGCAATTGTGTCAATTAAGGTTTCGGTTGTGAAATACTTACTACCTAACCATATAGTATTTCCACTCGTATCTGTAATATTTCTATTAAGAGAAACTTGATATTGCGTCCCACCTTGTAAGGCTACTGTCGGCGTAAATGTTAATTCATTACCTTGTACGCTAGAACTACCTGATACGCTAAGCCCCCCCCCTGTAATAATAGCTTGTATCGTTTTATCGATGGGCTCACTAAAAGTAATAATTACCTTTGTGTTGACAGAGATGTTATTTGCATTCGCAGCGGGTGTCATACTAACAAAAGTGGGAGCTGTCGTGTCTGGCTCCACCGCTGAATTACTTGTAAAACTGACTATATCGCTTGCACTGTATTGATTACCTGCATAATCACATAGGTTACCAACTGATAGGCTATAGTCTGATGAGACTGATAATATCTCTAACGGCGTTAAAGTCAGTGTTTTTCGGTCACTGCCTATTGCAATCGATAGTTGAATATCACCAGTTGTGGATGTTAATTTTGCTTCCGGACGACAGCCATCACTTATATTCTCATCTAATTTAATAATTAAACGAGAACTAATAGCAACTGCGCTACCCTGCTCTACATTAGTCTGAACTAGAGCCGGTGCTATTTGGTCAGTAGTAATACCCGTCGAAAAATAACTTATTCCATAAGGAAATCCATTGCCAGCTAAATCAGTTAAATACTGTGTGCGTATATAGTAACTATGCCCAGGTTCTAACGCAGCATCAGGAATCAACCTAAGCGTTGTATCATTATTACTTAAACTCCAACTACGCGGGACTTTACGATCCGCTGTCGTATCGTAAAGGTAAAAGCTATTCGTATTGATACTACTGGAGTCAACTCGTTCGCTAAACTCAATTTCTAATAAGGCATTTAATGCGATATCTGTTGCATTGTTTGGTATTGACCAGTTGAGGATGCTACCTGAGGTACTATCAACGGAACTACCTGCCGTAAATGATAAATCAACATCGAGTGCTTTATTTCCACTTAAATCTTCAATACCTGAAATGGCTAAACTGTAAGCCGCTCCAGGTAGTAATAATGAAAATGGCGTAATGGTAACAGTGCGTCGATCACTACTTAAAGCATATGAAAATTGAACAGCCTGAGTATTATTTATTAAAGCAATATTGCTTAATAATAAAGGGGAGATAAGCTCATCAAACTTGATTATAAATGGCGCATTTAGTGGAATATTCACTGCTCCATTAACAAGATTTGTAGCTAATACTTTGGGCGCTACATTATCTACATCAAATGAAGTGGTAAAATAAATACGTTGGTTATTACCACAATTCGAACAACTATTCCCAGCCAAATCTTTGATATTACTTACATATAAATAATAGCTACGCCCAACTAATAATTGAGATTCCGGTATAACAAACACCTGCATGCTATCACTGGATAAACCAATACTCCCCGGTACTTTTTGGCCAAGTAAAGTATCATAAATATATAAACCACTTGCATCTAATCCAGTTGAATCAATCGCTTCACTATAGCTAAGGATAGGCATTATACTAGTTGCGACAGCTTTAGAACCATTAAGTAAATTTACAGATAACTGTTCAGGGGCTGTTATATCTGACGAACTTCCTGTGGTTATAGCTGTACTAAAGACCACCCTCATTAGATTGCCCGCTAAATCGCGTGCACCACTGAAACTAAAACTATATTCAGTATCAATTGCAAAGTTAATAACTGGGTTATATGAAAGAACCAAGCCATCTGCTGATAAACTGATAGTACCTTCAACGATCTTACTTGGATCTGCCGTCTCTATCATTGTGACAGTGATTTCAGAAAGTGACTCTAACTTAATTGCTTCGTTAAAATGAACTAATACATTTAAGTTTGTAGGTAAGTTAACACCACTTTCTGGTGTCAATGAAACCACTTTAGGCCCTATTACATCTGGGTTAGTTGGGTCAGTGCCTTCTTTATATTCCACACCATTTGGAACGCCATCATCATCTAAGTCACCAAAAAAGTCATCTGAATTAAATGGATCTAGTCCATATTTACGTTCGTATACATCAGGCATTCCATCCTGATCCGAATCAGCAGTTGTCGGGTCAAATCCCAATAGAAATTCTTCAAGATTACTTAAACCATCATTATCAGGATCTTCACTTGCATCATTCGCATCAAGTGGATTTAATCCAAATTTACTTTCATAACCATCTAGCATTCCATCATTATCAGTATCTGAGATACGTAGATTAGTTATATAGCCATCAAGCCCTAACCTGACTTCTTCACCATCAAGCAAGCCATCATTATCAATATCACTATCAAGTGGATCATATCCAAGATTTATCTCGGTAAGATCAGTTAATCCATCATTATCTGTATCTGCCTCAAAAGGGGATGTTCCATGAATTGTCGTTTCATCGTTATCACTTAAACCATCAAAATCACTATCTGCCAATAAAGTGATATTAACCGAATCGATATCACTTTCATTACCACCATAATCAATTGCCTGCACTGATATGACAGTCTCTGCAGCCGCAATGGGTAGTGGCATTAAATATTCATAAGGGGGTGCTATATCAGTGTATAGAAGTTCGCCATCAGCATAAAATTTAACCTTAGCAATAGCCACATCATCTGTTGCCGCACTAATAACCTTAATTACACCGCCTTCTAACGCACTCTCTCCCGTTACTGGTTGATTGATTTGAATTCTAGGCTTATTATTATTTTCATCTATAAATTCTTGGAACTGAGCAATTTGTAAACCTTGCGTTGTCACCGTATAAATATATTGATTATCAACGTCAATAGCATATGCATCAGCACCCGCTAAACCAAGCGTTGTAAAATCAATGACTGCACGAGCAGCCGCTGCACTAGGGTTACTTACATCAATAATTGGCACACCATTAGGGAAGCTTGTATCGGCTAAAAAAGCAAACTTTCCTGCTATTGCAACATCTCTTGGACGACCAGATTCGAGGGACGCGGGAACTGAGCTGACGAACGGATTCATTGAGTCACTAATATTCACTAGCGTTAATGTTCCTGTCAAATCAGCTACATAAGCAATGTTTCCTGCAATTTCAATATTTAGCGGATTGCCAAGCGTTACATTGCCCCCTTCAGAAAATAAACCAGAACCTCTACGTATAATTAAACGCAGCTGATTCCCATCTGCGATAACTACTTGCTCTCCTGTTTCCGATACAGCCACTGCATTAATTGCAACATTTGCTTGAAAAGTATTTATTTTACGTGGTGCTAATGGGTTTGAAATATTAACAACCCATAAGCCATTAGTTCCTGTAGCAATATATAATTCATTTCGGACTATAGCTAAGTCACTTGCTGCTACCGTTCCACCAAGATAAGTAACAACTGCTGGCGCATTAATATCAGCCACATTTACAACAACCAATGCCGCTGTAGACGTTGCTAAATATACATATTCCCCTTTTACAATAACAGAAGTAACATTAGATCCTAATAAAACACTCCCTTTTATAATCGGAGCTAAGGGATTACTAACATCAATAATCTGTAGGCCCTTATTCGTCCCTATATAAGCAATACCTTGTTCTACAGCTATTGCCTTTGGCTCATCATCACGTATTACAAAATTTAATGGAATAGGGTCAAAACTACGAACATCAATATCACTCGTGTCAGAAAAACCACTATTATCAGCGGTTACAATACAATTACCTTTACTTCCTGCAAAAACCTCACCTGCTTCTCCCCCAAAATTACAAATAGTCAACTCAGAAGAGCTATAATTCGTACCTTTTGATAACGGCGTTAAATCAATATTTTTTCCATCAATAGTCGTGCCTTCAACGTTTAATTGAATGCTTGCATCGGCTCCTTGAATGCTGTTAAAGGTTAATACCGCATTTTTAGGAACGACACTTAATCCAGCAATACTTGCAGCGATATTAACACTGTTAATATCAGTTGGATCAGTCCCTACCGATATCTCAAGGTTATCATTAATACCATCACTATCACTATCTGCTAACAATGGATTGGTAATAAAGCCATCTAACCCAGAAGCTAATTCTTCACCATCTAAAATCCCATCATTATCCGAATCACTATTATTAAGATCAGTCCCTGAAAAAAACTCATTTAACGCAGATAAAGCATCATTATCTTGGTCTTCAGATGCGTCAGCCGCATCATTTGGATTAAGGCCATTTTCCAATTCAAAATCATCGGGTAATCCATCATTATCACTGTCTCCTGTGGTTACAATGGTCACGGAAAGGGCGGCTATTGCCCCATCTTTTCTTGCTGTAATAAGCACACGTCCACTACTTAACCCTTGTAACACACCATTTTGATCTATTGTTGCAATGTTTGGATTAGAAATCGTGTAATTAATACCACTTGCTAATAAAGTAACATCCTTGCGCGCTCCATCTGCGTAATTAGCAAAAACACGTAATTTAAAATAAGTTTTATCGCCAAATAAAATGGCATTATTTCCTGTCGTAAAATCAAGAGAGACAGGAACAACGTCTTCTAAAACAGTCTCAAATTCACCAAAAACAGTTAATACATTAGTATCTACCGTTCTAAACCCCGTTTGCCCTGATAAGGTCAATCCATCGCGAAGGCAGGTTGCTCGTGCTCGAACCTGCCCCATAAATGAAGGCACATTATCAATTTGCCACTTCCCATCTGCAGAAGCTTGTACAGAACGGTTTAAAATCGATACGGTGCATGTTTCGTCAATTTTTAGAATTTCGGAATTTACGGTAAATGAGAGCATCCAGCCACATAGAAAAATATTGAGTAATAATAACTTTCTAAATGTATTAATTTTTTTATTTTTCATGCAGCCTCTAGTCTTTAACATCAATATCTCTATTGAATTACTGTTAAATATTACTTATTTGAATTAAATTTCAATATTGATTCATATTCTGATCTCTATTATAGAAACCATTCATAAAATCTTTTTCACATATAAAAATATAATAAATAAACCTATCTTTATTGTGAGAAAACATAGTACTGTACTGTTTCATCCTACAACTGCTTAAACGCACACCCTTTTGCTTGCGCGACCCAAAGACCACCAGTAACCCCACTAACAGTATCAGAAAATAGTGATTTAACAGTCGCTTTCGTTTTAAAGAAGCTACTTAACTTTAATAATGGCAAAGTAGTAAAAACTTCCGTTGGAGTTGGTATGAATGAGCGTAGACCTAGCTTATTCGTTAACTTTCCAACTGTTCCTCCAAGCCCACCCAATCCATGGACTAATCCTGCTTTTGCAGTTTCTCCAACATTATAAGTAAAAGAATCATCAGTCCAGGATTCAATTGTTTGTTTGGCTACATCCCCTACAATACCTCCCAAGGCATTTGCTGCTACTTCTTTAGCTGCAGTAACCAATAGGCCTCCTCCTCCTCCAGTAACAGCTATTAGGGCCCCGCTGTAGGCACCATTAAGCGCTGAGTCAGCATAATTCTTCCACTTGAAATCACTCCCACTAGCCACATCCATCACTGCCTGAGTAACTATTCCCCCCACCGAACCAGCAAGAGCAAAATAAGCAATATGAGCAAATTCACCCTCAGGATCTACATAATTAACCGGATTATTTCCTACATAGGCATAAACGCCCATACCATCCACATAGCCTAAAGGATCTCTCTGTATAAATCGTCCTCTCTCAGGTACATAATACCGTGCACGATAATAATAAAATCCCGTCTCTACATCATACCGACGCCCGGTAAAGCCATAGCTATTTCCAATAGCTGAGTTTTGTCTTTCTGTTATGCCATCTGCTGCGAGTATGGTTGTTTCACCATATACATTGTAGCGGTACCGTTCAGCAACACGCCCTGCTGTATCTGTTAACGCAGCAATCGAACCAATAGAGTTATCGTGGTAATAATAGCTGTCATTGCTTGCCGTTTTTAATTGCAGAACCTCATCGATTCCATTCCCATAAACGTAGCTTCGTTGCAGTTCATTAAACGCATTTCGTTCTTCTAGTACCTGTTTGCCAAAATGCACGTAACGGACTGCTTCACTTCCCGCTCGTTTTTCTATCCGTCGTCCATAAGCATCATATTTGTAATTAGCTAAAGTATTTCCGCTTAAGGTACTAACTCGCACTAATCTATTTCTCGCATCGTAATGATAATTTCGATTGCCATCACTCGTTAGATTACCATTGGAATCATGGTTTTGCTCTACTGCCCCAATACGGGTGTATTCATTCATTTCATTAGACTGGTAACCCACGGCATCACTTTGCTTACCATTAAGTGCTTGTACACTTGCCCAGTTTCCAACGCCATCAAGTAAATAGCTTTCATCCTGAGGTGAAATAATACTTTCAACTTCTGCGTTGCTATTACTATTATTAACTACTGTTTGCAGCGTGGCATCGTTTGCAGGTACACGGTAAGCCGTACGAATAACACGATAGACTGAATCGTATTCGTATACATCGGCTAGTTGTGCAAATTGATCCACTTCGTAACGACGGTTATTTGCTTTATCGTAGGCATAGTCAAATCCTGCAACCAATGCGTTTGAGCTATTACTATGGCGGTGTTGCACTACGCGATTGATAGCGTCATAACGACTATCATTGGATGCGCCTACCCCCTCTTGAATATAACTTAAACGCGTCCCATTAGCATATCGCCGCTCTAAAACACGTCTACTGGCATAATCATATTCAGCAATTGCTATTGCTGAGGTATTAACACCCAAAGGATTGGCTTCATTAATTGCTTTAATATTATAAAGTTTGTCATAGCTATAATTAAGCCTACGTCCACTCGCATAGCGAATCTTCTGTCTATTCCCAAGCCCATCATATAAAGCCCCTGTCAGTAAGCCATTATTGTTTTCTGAAAGTAAATGATTTAATGAGTTATAGCGATATTCGACGACTGAATCATCACTGCTTAAACTAGGCTCATTATTATCTTTAGCACTAACTCGCCTAGATAGCCCATCATAACTGTAAGCCCATTCTGTTGATCCGATGATACCTATAGCAGCAGCTACTTTACTCTGAGTCAACCGGTTTAGTGCATCGTAACTATGCGTAAAAACAGATCCATTTTGGTCTGTTGCACTCACAATATTATTATCTTTATCGTAAACATAATTCACATTACTGCCATCCGCATAACTCTCTTTTACTTTACGGTTTAAGGCATCAAATTCATAGTTGGTTGCATTTTGTTTATCATCGCCCTGAAATACAAGTCGTGAGTTTCCATCATAGCCAAAATAAGTACTGATATATCCATCCGCATTCGTTGGATTACTTTGATCTATTGCTCCTTCGCCTGTTCCTCCTGTCGCTAAGTACTCCCGCGTTTCAATCAAACGATTAAGCCCATCATAAATATTTAGTACAATATTGCCCATCTCATCAGTCGTTACCACACGATTATTATGGCTGTCATATTGATATGATTCCGTATTACCTAGTTGGTTGGTAGTACTGGTTTTTCGATTGAGTTCATCATAGCTTGCAATGATTGTAATGACTTTATCGGCTACTCGCCCTTCCTCATTGACTTGCGTAATGGCAATTTGTGTTAGGTTATTATTTTGATCGTAAGTGCTTTGGTTTACATTACCATTAGCATCCGTTGTTCGAATTAGACGGTTTAAACCATCAAATTCGTTCAGCGTTTCATTACCGTTATCATCTATTGAACGCACGATTAAACCACTCGCATCATAGTAGTTAATACCAGTCACTTTATTATCATCTGGCGTTACGCCGGCTCCCACATTTTGTGCTTGTCCATTAACTAACAAACTATCATCACGCTGATAAGGTCGATCCAATTCATCAAACTGTATGGCTATCTCTGCTAACAATATTTTGTTATCGATCCCTGTAATACCACTTGCGCCAAAGTGACGTTCTAGTACTTTGTTCGCATTAGCATCGTATTGATATGTTACTCGGTTGCTCTCTGCATCAGTACTTTGTATTGGCCGGTTATATCCGTCATATATGATTCGCGTTGTATCCGCCAAGCCATCACCATTGGTATCTTCAGCATCGATCACTTGTGTTAGGTTACCGTTGCCATCGTAGCTCATGGCTTTACTACTCGCTAGCGCTGTTCCTGCCCCCTGAGTAGTTTGATAAACAAGATTACGTTCATCATAAATTCGTTCTATTCTATTGCCTTCTGGCTGCTGAATAGCCGTAATATTTTGGTTAGCATCATATTCATAATGTGTTTCTAAATAAGTACCTGTTTGTGGAATTTTAATTTCACGTATTTTTTCATTAAGTTCATTATAATTAACAACCGTATGTACCCAAGAAGACAAATTCGGCCCTGTTGTCCCAATATTTTGACGACTCGTCCTTACAACATTATTATTAGCATCATAATAATAGTCGGTCATATATTCGAAAGGCGCTGAGTCTATCTTCCTAACTACTTGATTAAGCTGATTATGGATATATCGGGTAGTATTTCCACGCCCATCTGTTATCGCTATTTTATTTCCAACTACATCGTATTTTATTTCTTCTCGAATCGCTAATGCAGGGCCTGCTCGGTTACGACGCGGGGCAATACGCGCATCTTTTATTATCGCTTTAAGGTAGCCCCCCGTATCGGTAGCTAAAACTCTTGATGACGTGGTATTTAAACCATCCCCGTCAGGATCATTTTCAGGGTAATATTCAATTTTTTGAACAATGCCTTCAACATCTACTTCTTCAACCATTTGACCAAATCGGTTGTAACTGTAGGTACTAAAGATAGCTTGACTACTTGCATCCGCCAAAGTAGTTGTTGGTAAATCAATACGAACAATATTACCTCCTACCTGACCACTGACTCCACCATTTAGACTCATTCCCGCGTTTGAAAGCATCATAGTAATTTCAGCTTCACTTTGGTTAAGCTCCGTAGCCAATGCTGCTAAATTACTGGTATGCTGATAATCAAATGTATGAGTAGTCGTAAACCCCCTACGGTTAATAATCGTCCTTAACTGATTATAAATAGGCTCATAGCTGTACTGCCCCAGTAATTCAGCCTGCACTGCGCCACGTGAACCCGGAGTTACTTTAGAGGATAATCGGTTACGCTGCATATAACGTAGTGGGTTTTCTGAATCATAACTATAATGGCTACTATCACCTTCTGGATTGGTAGTCTGTACTAATAACCCATCTTGGTTATACCTATTTTTCGTAACAAACACGTCAGGATCTTTGGCGTTAATATTACGGTTCGTGTAGACGCGCTGTTCCAGTAACATCCCCCCTTTACCATGTAAATATTCTATATGGTTACCATTTCTATCTATCACTATGCTTTTATTGATGGGAGTATTGACACCACGTACCGATGTTGTTGGTATTATTTCCTGGTAATTAGCTTGAAATTTCTGAGTTGACTTACCGAATTGCTGCTCCACAATCTTATCAAATTCATAACTGCTTGGGTCATTAACATAAATATTTGTTAAATATTGAAACCCAAAGGCATCGGTTACCGTTAGAAGGTTATGATTAGCATGACGTAACTTTGGATTTGCAACTTCATCAAACCCTGAGCTATAGGTATATTGGGTAAACTTCCCATTAATAAAATCATTTCCATTAGGCGTACCGGTCACAACCGGTGTTCTAGCGGCACTCAGATTACGATTAGCGTCATAATAATAACGAACACTACGCCCTATAAAATCCGTTACTGTATCTATATGCCCACTATCTGAACGATAGCTAAAGACAATATCTCGGCCTAATGTATCAATAATTTTCACTAAGCGTTCTTCAGCATCATATTCAAAGCGCATGGTATTACCATTACGATCCTGATGTGAAAGCATTTGTCCTGCAGCACTATAATTTATTTTGAAGCCATCAGGCTTTCTTATCGTGTATGTATTGTCAGTTTTTTTCGTCAGTACCTCAAAAATACTTTCTGGCGACTGGTAACTGCCATCGGTATTTTTTACATAGATATATTGCAGGCCATTAGGCATACTACGTTGAACATTTTGATTAGCATCACTTACATCTGGAATAACCAACATTTCGTGGTAGTTGAATACCCAGTTATACCCTAGACGACCATTAAAATGAATACGGCTTCGGTAGGTTCGTTTCAGTTCAAAATCAAAGCCACGACCCGGAATTTTTAAATCAGTTTGTGTAAATTCCAGCTCTCCTGTTGCCATCACGACGGGGTCAAGAGCTCTTTGCGCATATCGATAAAGATCCTTTTCGGCAGTAGCAATAGCAATAGCAAAATCTTCCTTAGCTAGTTCTAGCTCAGCATTAATCAGCCCATTAACTCTCTTACTTCCATCATCAATTTTTTTACTTGTTTCAGAGAATAATTGCTGCCAATCATCAGCACTATTATTTTTTAACAAAGCACATATTTCTATTGAATCACACTTCATGGAGGCTGCGTTAATTAGCTCATCAACTACATCTCCTACATGTTTTAAATGACAAACTAAATCACAAGGCTCTTCTTCGGAGCTATCATTTGGATTTGCATTACACAATCCACTCCATGAACAGAATGACCCCACAAGACCAAATCCAGTAGGAAATTGGAAGCTAGCAAACCAGCCTGCTTTTAAAATACCAACACCCGGATTAGATTCAATAACCGTCCCATCATCATTAACAGTTCCAAGCCCTATCGATACAAATTCTTGCAAATCATGATCAAATGAGTACATATCTATTTGCTGGCCTATCGCTAAGCCATCAACATTAGGAATGGAAATTTTCGCGGGAGGATCAAATAATGTACCACTAGGCTGTATAGTGACAACAAGCTGCGGCTGCAAACCATTCGGTGGGGTCATAGGGACTTTGTCAGCATTAACGACAGTAGCTGATATAACGCCTTCCTTTGCTCCATTCGGGAAAGTTGCCGCACCTGGCGACACCTCTAATTTCCACCCCGGAAAGTCCTGCATCGTTAATATGCCACCTTGCGTTAAGCTTACCTGCGCAATGTCTGTTTCCGTTAAACGCACCATATAAATTGGCTGCGGCAAAGTATTATTAATACCTTGCACCATAACAGAATTAAAACTTAAGGTTGGATACTCACCGTTAGTGCTTGTTACCGTTGAGCCATCTACGAAAAGATGAATAGGGCCAACGGGGACTCTATCTAATTGAAATTGACCATTTGAATTAGTCATGCCAGACACTGATGTATCTTCAATCCTAAGTGTCACACCTTCCAAAGGATTTTCTTGGTTATCTAGTACGATACCTGATAACTTAGTATCCGCTGAATCGCCAGCCACATAGGCTGTCGCAGTAAAACTTGCTGTCGGTAATATACTTTTACTGGTATCCATCAGAGTTGCTATTACTTTTTGAGCATCCATACCCAATTCACTGCCTAATGTGAATTCAGCTACTGCAAACCCATTACTTGAGCTAATAACATCAATAGTCTGTAGACCATTTGAAAATTTCCCTGTACCTGCTGTAACTACAAATCTAACTTTTGCATTCCTAACGGGATTAAACCCTGTATCCGATACATAAGTTACCAGTGGTTGCGGTAACCTTTGGCCAATCACTCCTCGCTGATTGTTTCCTATATTAATAGTTAAATTAATACCCAAATTTCCCGTCGCTGTCGCTGTAAACACCACAGAACTTTCTAATCCGACTATCGTCGCACCAACTTTTTGGTTTGCAGTCCCTATCCGTGATCCAATTTTAAAATTGGTACTTGCCTCTCCATTTACATCTGTTGTAACGACAACGGCTCTCTCTTTATCTACCCCAACGACACCATCACCTTGAATAACACGAAAAATAACATCCCGACTTGATAAAGCCTCACCTTTGTCATTTGTTACCTTAATTTTTAAGGGTGCTACTAGCTGAGTACTAATTTCTGTAGTTTGGTTTTGACCAGATATAATCTCAATTCTGTCACCAACCAGCTCTTCTCGGTTTAAAGTAATATTTTTTCTTGAAATATTACCGACTAGATCAGTTGCAGCAATATTAATATTATTAGCACCAATATCCAAAGGAATATCAATAGCAGCATAGCTTCTGTTTGCAACCTTAGCTTTACTGCCATTAACTATAACTATTACATCACCTTCAGAGATCGACCCTCTTACTGTATCATTCACCAAGCCAGTAATCGTTACCTTATCTGTAAAAACTTTTTGCTTATCCTCATGTGAGTTAATAGTAATTATTGCTGGGGTTAAATCAAGAGCTGCAGTTATGGAATCGACATGCTCAACGCCATTCAAGCGTGAAATAACACTAATTGCATTAAATCCTTCATTTAATGCAACTTGTGCTGAAAAAGTACCGTTATCATTTGTAACCACTTCACGGTTAACCAAAATCACTGCTTCAGGGCTACTAACGGTTCCATTAATAGTAATGGGGCTAGTACCAAATGTTTGTAATGAACTTGGCTGAGTAATTAAGATACTTCGAGATTCTATATCTATTACCTGTAAGACTACTTCAATATCAACTCTAGCAATATTACCTGATGCATCTGTTGCTTCAACACTAAGCGCATTAGTTCCTTCTATTAAGGAAATTTTAGCACTATAATTTTCACCATCAATTACTGCCTTTCCTCCATTAACTAGGACTTCAACAGAATTTTCATCTGTAACTTTAGCTATCACCGTAATTTGACTAGTCGTGATCTTATCGCCATCAGAATGGGAGAGTATTTGAATACTTGGCGGGGCTATATCATCTTTACCTGAGTTATCCGTTATTCCTGTACTATCTGATACTTCATTATCTGACGTTCCACACGCAGAAATAAGCATTATTATAAAAACTGTAAATAAGTAATATAGAGCCTTTTTCATTTCTTTCATTCCTTTAAATTTTATCCATCTTTTTTATACTTATTTATCAAGCAATATGTTATGTATAGTGAGCACTCTGAAATAAATTCCTAAACTCAAACTCACTTAAATCCATCTTCGATAATTATAGATATTTACCCTAACAATAAAACGGATCTTTTAAATTATAACAAGGATAAATTAACACTGTACATCATTCTTTATTTAATTCATTACGAAATTATAAAATTTGCTATTTTATAATTATTGTGATCCTTATAATTTCTGTGTTAGCTTAAACTTAAGTATCAATTATTATGAGCATTTAACTCTTGCTATGTCCTCTTTAAAAAAAATAACTTAGATTATTATTAACACTTAATAAGTATATAGAAAATATAAAAACTAATAGAAAGTTTTTATATTTTAGATTATTCTAAGATCATATAAAAAGGCTCTTCCCGATTTCGCGGGGTAACCACAACATATAGTGTTAAGCATATCCGAATAAACGTCGTCCTTCGACATCAAGCCAAATATGTTGAAATAAACGCCCTATGTCATAAATACCATAGCAACGTCGCTTGATCACCTTAATTTTATTATTTAGTCCTTCGACAAAACCACTGGTTTCACGGCGAAGAAAATAATTAGTGATTTCATGCTGCCAGTTTTGTAATGTCACTATAAATGAGTTGAAACAGTCCAACTTCAGATTTTTAACCTGCCAGACCCATGAGTCGAGCTCAGATTCTGCCTGACTTTTACTTAAAGGTCGGTTAAAAACACCCGTCAATGCTTCTCGATAGGCTGATAGCATTGCCGACAGGTTGTGCCTTTACATGTGCTTTGTACCTTAATAACAATTCCTTTTTGAGACGCGGTATCAAATGCCTCTATTTGCACATCAGGTAAATCTAAAGGAATTTTTAATAACATCTGGCTCATTTGTTTAAAGTCCACCGCCCAAAAAAGAGAGCTATCATACTCAGATAGTATCTAAATAATCAAATAGCAATATACTACATATAGTGATTACCCCGCGAAATCGGGAAGAGCCGGTTTTTTGCCATTTACGCTTAATATCAGTGCAGCCTCTGAAGTTTGAGGTCTCTTTCCATTAAGGTATTCTTCTAGTGAGGCGTCTCAACTTTTCGAGTGCAATAGCCTTGACATATTATCCTAGAACTGGGAGTAATACCAATGATTTCATGCTTAAACTTATGATTCTAAAAATTCGCAACTCCTCTTCATCAATTTTGTTTAGGTCTTGGTTATTCAATTGCATGAGAGCAATGCTAAAGCATTCTTAATGACTAAAGTTTCGGGGTTCAAAAAGGTCAAAATAATAACTATAACATGCTGAAAAGTAATAAAAATAGACCTTAATTATGGTGTAATATTGCCTGCATTAGAAGTCAATGTTAACCAAAAAAGAGACCTCAACATGAACACTGGGTACTGTAATTTATTTTCTTCAATCGCTTATAATGTAGCGCTATGGAATAGAAATTAAGAAATAAACTTGGTTGTCCTAGGGGGGGGGGGGCTATATATGTTAGGATGCTGGGAAATAGAAATTTGTTTTGTTTGCAAATGTGTCAGTAATATTTTAGGGAGGTAGTGGTACGGATGAATTGTGATGTTTCTATAATTATTGTAAGCTTCAATACGCAGCAAATGACGATTGATTGTATTAAGTCAGTCATTGAGCAAACTAAGCAAATAGACTATGAATTAATTGTTCTGGACAATAACTCTTCTGATGGCTCTGTTGAAGCTATAGTTACAGAGTTTCCGTATATAAATCTTATTGCAAATAAGACAAACCTTGGTTTTGCCTGTGGGAATAACCTTGCTATTAGAGAGGCCAAAGGGAAGTGGGTGTTATTGCTTAATCCAGATACTGTTGTGCTTGATCATGCTATAGATAAGCTTCTATCTTTTGCTAAATCATGGGGGAAGGAGGGTATCTTTGGTGGAAGAACGTACCTTGGTGATGGTACTTTTGACCCGAGATCATGTTGGAAAAAACCATCGTTATGGAGTGTATTTTGTTTTGCACTTGGGTTGACGGCGCTCTTCAAGCGGAATGTATTTTTCGATAGCGAGTCTTATGGTGGCTGGATGCGTGATACTGTCAGGAATGTGGATATTGTGACGGGGTGTTTCCTACTGTTAAAAAAAGATACATGGTCTAAATTAAATGGTTTCTCTTCTGATTTTTTTATGTATGCAGAAGAGGCGGATTTATGTTTACGAGCATTGAGTATTGGAGTTCAGCCTGTAATTTACCCTGATGCAAAAATAATTCATTATGGTGGTGCTTCTGAGACAATTGTTGCAGATAAAATGGTACGAATGCTGAAATCAAAAGTTATTCTTATTCATAAGCATTGGAATAATAAGGTATCTATTCGATTTGGCGAGTATTTCTATATTATAGGGGCTTTTATTAGGGGTTGGAATCCTGTTGGTGTTTTTTACCCTTCTAAAAAAGTTATACAATGGCGAGAGATTTGGGCTAGGCGTAATGAGTGGGTGTATAAATAAGTGAGCAAGCTCAGACATCTTGACTCGAGTGAAACTAAACTGAGAGCATTCATGATTTTTTGAAGCTGAAATCAATTTATAAATCAGACGCATATCAGTTTCCGGACAGTTAATTTCTGTCCGATTGAGATGTTTAAATAACAATTCCTTACTTCATTACTCGCCGGCCGAGAAGTGCTAAGTTAAAGTGAATTATAGGGTTGAAATACTGAGTTTTAATGAATGGCTTTCAATGGTAAAGCATTTTCTTGATTATAGTTATACTCATAATTGGGAGTATGGTAGTCTCTAGTAGCAGGGCGTATTGGAGCTAATTCTGAAAATATTGCAGGCATTGATGAGCAAAGGGTTGTAATAGTGTTATCTAAAGAACTTCAAAAGAATAAACCTGCCTACCAATAGGATAAAAAGTAGATAATTATCCGTTGAATTCTTATTGGTACGCCGATGATGATTAACAATGAAATGAACAGGTAAACCTTGGAGTGGTAATGAAGATATTGACAATATTTGGTACTAGACCAGAAGCCATAAAGATGGCACCAGTTGTAAAAGAACTAGTTAAGCACGGTGGGATTGAGTCTAAAGTATGTGTTACTGCCCAGCACAGAGAAATGCTTGACCAAGTGTTAGATTTATTTGATATTGTGCCTGATTATGATCTTAATATTATGAAATCAGGTCAGAATTTGACGGATATTACTACCGCAGTTCTTAAAGGGGTTGAGTCGGTGTTAATTGAATTTCAGCCAGATTTAGTATTGGTGCATGGTGATACATCAACTACTTTTTCTGCATCTCTAGCTGCATTTTATAAGCAAATTCCGGTTGGGCATGTAGAGGCTGGACTAAGAACTGGTAATCTCTATTCACCCTGGCCTGAGGAAGCAAATCGAAAGCTTACGAGTGTATTAACAGAAGTGCATTTTGCCCCTACTGAAATATCACGATTAAATCTTCTTAAGGAAGGTGTTGATGAGAAGAGTATTGAGTTAACAGGTAATACTGTAATTGATGCATTGTTACGTGTTAAGGCGCTAGTTGAGAAAGATAATGACATTAAGGTGCAATTGTATAATAAATTTTCATTTTTGAAAAAAAACTGTAGATTTATTTTAGTGACTGGGCACAGGCGTGAGAGTTTTGGGGGGGGGTTTGAAAGAATTTGTTCTGCTCTTGTAGAAATTGCAGGGCAATACCCAGGAGTTGATATTATCTATCCTGTTCATCTTAACCCGTGTGTGCGTGAACCAGTGAATAGACTTCTTGGGGATTTGGATAATGTGTATTTGATCGAGCCACTGGAATATCTGCCGTTTGTTTTTATGATGATAAACTGTCATATCGTTTTGACTGATTCAGGTGGTATTCAAGAGGAGGCTCCATCACTTGGTAAGCCTGTTTTGGTTATGCGAGAAACTACAGAGCGACCAGAGGCAGTGACTGCCGGTACGGTAAAGCTGGTTGGAACTGATAATAATAAAATTGTAGCTGAAGTGGGACTTTTGTTAGATGATGAGGATGAGTATAGCAGAATGAGCGTTGCGCATAACCCTTATGGGGATGGAAACTCAAGTTCCCGAATTGTTGATGCTATTGTTGCAAGATTTTTTAAATAAATAAACTGTATAGGAGAGGTGTGGATGGCTTTTAAAACCATTTCGGTATTTGGGTTGGGGTATATCGGTTTGCCAACAGCTGCATTGTTTGCATCACGTAAGATTAAAGTGATTGGTGTAGATGTTAGTCCGCATACAGTGAATTCAATTAATAAAGGTGAGGTTCTTATAGTAGAACCTGAGTTGGATATGGCGGTTAGTACATCTGTATCGGCTGGCTACCTACGTGCAACTTTGGAGCCAGAGCCTGCAGATGCGTTTCTAATTGCTGTCCCTACACCTTTTAAAGAGGATCATATACCTGACCTCTCATATATTAAACTGGCTGCTAAGGCAATCGCGCCAGTATTGAAGAAGGGTGATCTTGTTATTTTAGAGTCTACAGTACCCGTAGGTGCTACTGAAAAGTTGGCAGCTTGGATGGCAGAAGTAAGGCCTGACATTAGTTTTCCTCAGCAGAAAGGTGAGGAAGCGGATATTAATGTTGCTCACTGCCCAGAACGAGTCTTACCAGGGCATATTATGCACGAACTGGTTGAAAATGACCGTGTTATAGGTGGGATGACGCGTCGCTGTGCTGAGCGTTCCGTTGACTTATATAAGGCATTTGTTAAGGGAAGCTGTATTATAACAGACTCAAAAACAGCAGAGATGGCAAAATTAACGGAGAATTCTTTTCGTGACGTAAATATTGCTTTTGCCAATGAGCTATCTTTGATTTGTGATAGATTAAGTATTGATGTTTGGGAGTTGATATCATTGGCCAACCGACATCCTCGGGTGAATATTCTTCGGCCTGGGCCGGGAGTGGGGGGGCATTGTATTGCTGTTGATCCTTGGTTTATTGTTGATTCGGCACCTAAAGAGGCAAAGCTTATTCATACTGCTAGGTTGGTAAATAATAGTAAGCCAAAATGGGTTTTAAATAAAATTAAAAATGCATGCTCTTTATCTGTAGGCTCAAGTGGTCATTGGCAGGGGGCAAAAATTGCATGCTTTGGCATTACCTTTAAACCTGATATTGATGACTTGCGTGAAAGTCCGGCATTAGAAATCGTTACTAAACTGGTTAATGATGGGTTCGATGTGGCTATTGTTGAGCCTAATATAGATGAACTGCCTGATGTTTTGAAGGGGAGTAGTGCTCGATTAGTAAGTTCGGTTGATGCTATTAAATATTCTGATGTAATAGTAATGCTCGTCGATCACCAGTCTTTTAAAGAGCTTTCTATTGATGATTTGTGTGGAAAGCAGTTAATAGACACTAGAGGCGTTTTTTCACAGCTATGACTTACTCGGAAAAAGTTGGCTCTATGAATGAGTTATGGGTTTCAATTATTATTCCTGCCCATAACGAGGAAAAAATGATTGGCGATTGTTTAGAGCAACTCCTAAAGCCATCAGGCATGCTCAATTTAGAAATTATTGTTATCTGCAATGGGTGTGATGATAATACGGTGTCTATTGTTAATACATTTAGCAAGAATAGGGATGAAGTGCTTTGTATCGAAACTGAGGTGGCATCAAAAACAAATGCTTTGAACTTGGGTGACAACGTTGCATTGTATTTTCCGCGCATCTATCTTGATGCCGATATTAAAATAAGTATTGATGATATATTAAAGGTGGCCTTGGTAATGGGGGAGGGGGCGTTAGCAGCCGCCCCCAAAATGCAGATGGATTTAACAGAGTCATCTTGGGCTGTTAAGAGTTATTATGATATTTGGTGCGACCTTCCATATTGTAGGGAAGGAATGATTGGTGCGGGGGTCTATGTTTTATCAAAAAAAGGAAGGGGTTGTTTTGCTGAATTTCCTGATATGATTGCTGATGATCGTTATATTCGAGCATTGTTTAATAGTGAGCAACGTATCTTAGTACCTAGTGCTATATCTATAGTTAGGGCTCCTGCATCTTTATGTGGCTTGATAAAAATAAAAACTCGGAGTCGTTTGGGGGGGTACGAGTTTGAATGTCGATTCCCTGAGCTGATAGGTAATGAAACAAAACAATACAGCTCGGCAATCAAAAATCTAATATTTAGAATAAATTTATGGCCTAAATTATTTATTTATTTAAGTGTTAATGTTTTTACAAGAATTCGGGCTCGAATTCAAAGTAAAACAATAGGGTTTTCTCATTGGGAAAGAGATGAGAGTAGTAGAAATAAAGTAAGGGGGAATGATGATAAATAAAAATATTATCTCTTTTTTGGGTTTATCCATGCATGCTTGGACAATGGAAGAAACTGTCGAAACTATTAGAGTAAGGCTGAAAGATAATTGTTTTACTCAGCATGTAGTTGTAAATGTTGCAAAGTTAGTAGGTATGAGGAAGGATTCGATACTAGCTAATTCAGTTACTTCTTGTGATATTATTAATATTGATGGAATGGGGGTTGTTTGGGGGGCTAGATTTTTGGGTAATGACGTTCCTGAACGGGTGTCAGGTATTGATTTGTTTTATAAATTATTGAAAATGTCTTCACAGGAGGGTTATCCTGTTTTTTTGCTGGGTGCCAAGGAAGAGGTTATAAATAAAACAGTAGATAATGTAATTAAACTCTACCCCGATTTGAATATTGCAGGTTTTCATCATGGTTTTTTTTGGGATAATGAGGAGGAGGTAGTTGAAGAGATTTGTCGGTCAGGTGCTAAATTATTGTTTGTTGCAATTAGCTCGCCCAATAAAGAAAATTTTATTAATCAATGGAAAGACCAGCTAGGTGTTTCTTTTGTAATGGGGGTGGGAGGTACATTTGATGTTGTTTCAGGTTTTGTTAAACGAGCACCATTATGGATGCAACAACTAGGGTTGGAGTGGTTGTATCGTGTATTACAGGAGCCTAATAGAATGTGGAAACGTTATTTAGTAAGCAATACCCAGTTTTTCATACTATTACTCAAAGAAAAATTATTTAAATAAATAGCTGCACTTAGATAGCCATAAAAATGGTCTGTTTTATTGAAAAACAATGAGATAATATGATTTTTAGTTGGCTAAAATGACACCTTGATTTTTGGTTGAGTAATCTTACTCCCTACTAATATCCCTCATCAATCTAATTTATTTAGTATGGATTTATTATTTTGAAAGCGTAAGTGATGCAAGCCAATGATATTGGCTATGACACCATTAAGTGAGGGCTCTTTCAGTTCTCTAATTTTTCAATTATTTAGAATTAGCATGAAATAACCCCAGAATATATATATCTTAAAATAATTTATTATTTTCTCACATCTAACGGTAACGTAGCCGTGATATTTTATCGGTTACATAGGTCACTGTTAAAATCATGCACTTTAGTGAAAGGCTTTAGCTACTAGATATATATGTATATATATATATGATAAACTTCGAGTTATGTGGATACAAAAATGTAGCCAGTCGGTCGGTCGGTCACGAAATTTATAGCTCACTATGAATGTATTGATGTGTTTTATAATCTAAAAAGGGTTCACTTTGCGAATGATTATTTATCACAAGTAGGGTGTAAAAAGCACTAAAAATATTGGCATATTATTTTAAGACAGTAGTTGGGGTGATGTATTTGTGGTAATGGGTTAGAAGAGTTAAATATTCGATAGATTATGAATAAGTTTGAATAGGAAAGTGCGTATGAAGAATGTAATCTCTATAAAAAATATTGTAATTAGCATTAGTTTTATTGGTTTATTGTTAATTATGTACTGGGATATTTTTATTGACCTTATTGATGTATGGGGTAGTAAGGAGGAATATAGTCATGGCTATATGATTCCTTTTGTTTCTTTATATTTTGCATGGTTACAAAAGGATTTGATTTTAGCTGAGAAATTTAAGCCTTCATGGTCAGGTGTTGTTTTAAGTTTATTTGCAATAGCTGTTTACTTTGTTGGTATTGTAGGCGATGTCTATTTTCTGCTTCGTTTTTCGTTTATATTTCTTTTAATTGGGCTAGCACTTTCTGTCTGTGGATTTAAGGTCACGAGATTAATATTAATTCCTATCTTGTTACTTATATTTTGTTTTCCTTTGCCTCCAGTATTCCAAGCAGGTTTAACGGCAAAGTTACAGCTTATATCTTCCCAGATAGGCGTATCTTTAATTCGGTTTTGCGATATATCTGTTTACTTAGAAGGGAATGTTATTGATTTAGGGGATTATAAGTTACAAGTTGTTGAGGCTTGTAGTGGGCTTAGGTATTTGTTTCCGCTGATGAGTTTGGCTTTTATCTGTGCTTATATGTTTCATGTTGCTTTTTGGAAGCGTACAGTTTTATTTTTGACGGCTATTCCTGTTACTGTTTTTATGAATAGCTTTAGGATTGGGGTAATTGGTCTTTTGGTT
>ENA-OSET01000859-OSET01000859.1-sediment-metagenome-genome-assembly--contig:-NODE-859-length-33164-cov-3.807175_pt1 | contig 33164 bp, 21 predicted proteins | sample MGYA00237882_ERZ534229 | MGnify/ENA primary metagenome ERZ534229 (study PRJEB26408, sample SAMN06266212) | sediment metagenome | isolation source: Hudson Canyon methane seep mesocosm | place: USA:Hudson... | reverse complement strand
TGAGTCGTTCCCTTAAGTTAGCGTTATTTTATTGTTGTGAGCATTTGACTAAATCGTCATATGCTTCAGGAAAATTCTGTAATTCAAATAATACGGAGTACGTTTGGCTAATAGGCCATGTTGGCCAAAACCCCAGGGCTAAGTCAGCTTGCACACCTACTTTCATTTCATCTATTACTGATGCATAGCTACTTTTATAGCTTATCGAGTTTTCGTCATACAGTGACTCAATTGGAATACGGTTATTCTCATCGACACGCAGCCCAGCGTCTTGGTATTCAATATCAATATTTGATTTTGTCATAAACGTTATTTGATCGATGAGTATCTCTAGATTTACAGGCGTATTGCCCTGTCCATCTTCCATCGAGAGCGTTGAATATTGAAGCGTGCAAGGGCCGTCAGCTTCTTTGTTTAAGAGCCAATTGTCTCCATACTGTGAAGGTAGGCTACTCATTTCGAATGAAGGGCCTACTATAGGTGGTTGAATCTTTGCTGGCTCTGCTTTCTTTTCAATCACTAGAGGAACCGTTTTTTTCAAGGCTTGCGGCTTAGGGGTCTTTTTAACTATTTTTTTCTTCACGACTTTTTTCGGTGCAGGTTTCTTCGCGATAACCTTGGCCTTTTTTACTGGCTTTCTTTTAGCTTTCTTTTTGACGGTGACCGCTTTTTTCGTGGGTGAAGCTTTTTTGACGACAGTCGGCTCTTTCTTTTGAATAATGTCTGGAGGAGCCGGTATTTCATCTTGTACTTCTGGGGTTGTGCTACATGCGATTATAAAAAAGCACAGCGAAACAGTAGTAATAAGCTTCGCTAGGTTTTTGTATGATCTGAGTATCAAACGTGGGTGAATCATAACTATTTGACCAATATAGAGTATTGTTATTTGCTTACAGGGTGCTGATGCTACAACTACTGATTCGGACCAGTCGCGCAGATTATACTGAAGCCAAAAATGATTAACATCTACTTATAGAAAAATTAACTTTTAATTAGGTCAGTAAGCTTCAGTCTAAGATTATGGGGTTGTATCGAAAAGACATAATTAGATGGTAGACGTTCAAATGCGGTGTTTTTGGGTCAGGCAATATAAATTGTCTGACCCAAAAGTGCGTTCTAAACTTCGATGTTTTCTTCGATGTTGAAACCGGTTTCAACCGATGCTCCTGCGCTACCGTCTTTACCTTGAGGTGTATAGGTAACTTCTACTTTTGCAAAGTTTAGAGAAACGTTTTCAGTCAAGCGATCTTCACCACCGCTGCCACCTGTTGAAATGGATGTGACGAGTACGTCGGTCATGGTAATAATGTAATATTCAACAGGTTTGTCGCCTGCTTTTCTGACAGTGATCGTTGCTTTAGGGTAGTGCTTTCCTGTGCAACAAGTGTTGATTAGGTTAGGTGAGGATTTATCAACATACTTTGTGATTGATATATCTTGAACAGCAACCTTGCCAGCGCCACCGCCACCGCCAACATGCATTGAGCCCGACTGACTCATGCCCCAGCTCCAAGCTAGTACATCAATTTCCTTTCCGTGTTTGTGGTCAACTGCTTCGCCTTCAACACCTTCAATTTTTAAAAACATATCTACTGACATTTTGAAACCCTCCATGGGCGTATTATTTGTTGCAGAAAAATGGGCTCTGCCTTTTCAGTTAGCGGAGCCAAATTATTTTGTATTTACATTACTGTATTTTCTTCAATATTAAAGCCTGTTTCAACACTAGCACCGGCGCTGCCATCTTTGCCTTGTGGTGTGTATTCAACTTTTACTTTGGCGAAGTTTAATGAGATATTTTCAGTCAACCTGTCTTCACCACCACTTCCACCTGTAGAGATAGAGGTTACGATTACGTCTGTCATTTTGACAATAAAATACTCGACTGGTTTGTCGCCTGCTTTTCGAACAGTAATAGTTGCTTCTGGGTAGTGCTTACCCGTGCAACAAGTGTTGATTAAGTTAGGTGAAGATTTATCAACATATTTGGTAATAGATAAGTCTTGTACGGCAACTTTACCTGCGCCTCCGCCCCCGCCAACATGCATTGAACCAGATTGGCTCATTCCCCAGCTCCATGCTAAGACATCTATTTCTCCGCCGTGTTTATGATCTACCGCTTCGCCCTGAACACCTTCAATTTTTAAAAACATATCTGCTGACATTTTTCTACCCTCCAATGGGTCTTGTTTGATCGTAGCTAACAAAAATTATTTAACTTCTGATATAGGTATATCAAGATGCGTGCCAACAATTTTTGTTAAATATCAGGCTAATTTGGGCTCAGAAGATGGTGTTTTGTTAAAGTGACATGTCACCTCGTGTTTGTGGTCTGTGTCATTGAGAAGAAGTGACACTCAAAGGTGGACGCTAGGTAGTGCAATGAGTTGGGCTGGCTTTGTGATATTAGTGAATGCTTAGGTCTTTTAGTCTTCGTTTTAGCGCAGCTTTGGAAACTTTAAGCTCATCGACCATCTTCTCTAGGTCTCCGCCTTGATTAGAAAACGAGGCTTGCAGCTCTTCAACACTGTAATCACTTGCTGTACGAATCGCATTAGTATTATCGATTATTTTATAAAGCGCAGCGCGTGATATCTGAAGGTGTTCTGCAGAGGCTTTAAGGTCCCACCTGTGTAAGCTAAGGGCTTCTAATATTTCATCTTCATGTAGAGAGCTAGGCTTTCTTCTTTGTGGTGTCGGTGTCTCTATAGGCTGAACCGGCTCTATTGGAGGTGTTGCTTGTTCCATCTGCGCATATTTTGGCGTAAACAATTCTTCGATATGATCAGGAATGGTAAGAAAGTCAGCGCCCCTATTGTAGATGGCTATTTGTTGGGCGATATTTTTTAACTGGCGAATATTACCGGGCCAATCAAATAAGCTTGCTTTATAGAAAAAACTCGCCCAGAAAGAGACGTTACCTGTCGTGTTTTCCAAATGCCGATTTTCGTCGACGGTTTCTAGCTCTTTTTGTAAGAAGTGTATAAGAAGGCGCCCAATGTCATCACGTCTTTTGCGTAGCGGAAGAATACGAATTTCGAACCCAGCAAGTCGTTGTAGCAAAGGGCTTCTAAAGCTATTATTTTCAACGCTTTTTTCTAGGTCTGCATCGGTAGCGGCCAGCAAGCGAACGTTAACTTTTATAGAGCCCGAACTGCCAACAGGTGTAACTTCACCTGTTTCTAGTGTTCGCAACAATGCGACTTGTACTTGCTCTGGCGCATCGCCAATCTCGTCTAGAAACAGTGTGCTGTTATGGGCTTGTTGAAAATAGCCAGAATGATCTTTGGTTGCGCCAGTAAACGCGCCTTTTTTACTGCCAAATAATTCGGATATTGCGAGTGACTCAGGTATAGCGGCAACATTGACACTTACAAAGTTTTGCTCATTTCGGTGGCTGCCGTTGTGTATTGCTTGTGCAATGAGCTCCTTGCCTGTTCCTGTTTCGCCTCGAATAAGAACGGGTACTTGTAGATCAGCGACGCGGTCGATTACGGTTCTCAATTTTACAACAACATCGCTTTCTCCTAGAAGACCATGTTTTTTTTGCGAGCGCTTACTGGCACGAGGAGACTGATGTATAAATAGTACAACGCGGTTACTCATTGATATGAGCACGCCGTCTGCCCATTCGTTTCCAACGATAAACAATTGGTCAACTAATAGACGCCCGTTTACTGTGATATTACCTGTTAATTCGGGTGCTTTTTCTATAGATAGTCCACCGTTTACAAGTGAAAGCTGTATAGGTTTGCGGCTGATATAGGGGTCTGCGATATTTCGAGCGTTTGTCGAGTCACTTTGAGTGAATTCTGGGGCAAGTCGTGAAATCGTTTGTGTTCGAGATTGCTTTAATTCGCTTAGATGAGAAACTTCACCAATCCTTTCAGCATCAGCGTGATAAATTATGGTGGCAGTCGGATAAAGTTCTTCCGACGCTTGTTTTGCAAAGGGGCTTTGAGTAATTAGAGTTTGATCAGCTGTCATTTTTGTTATCTAAAGCAGGGTCCGTTGCTAATTTGTAAGAGCTGTCATTTAATCATGAAGCACTGACAATATCCAGTCACGAAAATCTGGCAGGTAAAAACAAGTTTTAGACTATAAATTGTTGTTTGGCGTAACTTGGTTTGGTTTTTGCTTTATCTGTGAATTGACGTGTAAGAATAGTTAGGTTGAGTGGATTTATGTGCTTAACTTATATGATATGAATATCAATAGGCAGGGAGTCTATTTATGAAAAGTATTGGCCTGATCGTAATATTATTGGGGCTTAGTGGGTGCGCTGTTAATCCTGGTGCAGAGGTGAGCGAAACAGAACTTACGGCAGATGACCTAATGGTCGTAGACTGTTTACTTCCAGGTAAAGTGAGGCAGTTAGGCAAGAATTCAAAATTTCTTACTGCACGCCAGCCTGTTAAGACGACCGTATCGGAGTGTGCAATTCGAGGTGGTGAATTTACGGCATTTGATCGGGCAGATTATGCAACGTCGTTAAAAATTTGGATGCCTCAAGCGCAAAGTGGTGATGCCGAAGCGCAAGCCTATGTCGGTGAAATATATGAAAAGGGACTAGGGCTCTCACCAGACTACGACCTCGCGGCGGTTTGGTATAAGAAATCAGCCAAGCAAGGGTTCACACGCGCGCAAATTAATTTGGGTAACTTATTCGAAAAAGGCTTAGGTGTTGAAAAAGACTCCATCGCGGCGTTGAACTGGTATCGAAAAGCGTCTGGTATTGACACAGATAATTTGGAATATGCATCTACAATTGTTGCGACTAAGGAATTAGAGTCTTCTCTGGGGGAGTTACAAAAAGAAGTCGACGTGTTGCAACGGTACAAAAAACAAAATGAGGCGGCGCTTGAAGCCACGAGAAAGCAGCAAGAGGAAAAAGCCTCTGCGCGAGCTAATACATTAAAGGGTAAAGACTACGCTTCACCATCGATAGAAATTATTGACCCACCTATATCGTTAACACGAAGCGGCCCAAGTGCTTTACTAAGAGGTGCGATCAGTGAGCGAGAAGTAATCGGGAGGGTTGAGGCACCAGCGGGTTTGTCTCAATTTGTCGTGAACGGCGAAACGGTTGAACTAGATGAGTTTAATTTGTTCTTTCTGAATATACCTATCGAAACAAAGCGAACTTATATCTCAATGAATGCGATGGATAATGTGAACCAAACGGTTGGGTTCGACTTTACGCTATACCTCGAGTCTGCAGGTGCCGCGTCGATGAGTGAAAAGCATTTGTCTGTGCAACAATCGACCAATATATCATCGGAAAAATACGGTAAGTTTTATGCCTTGGTGATTGGAAACAACGAATATGAGAATTACACAAATTTAAAAACGGCTGTGACGGATGCGACGACTGTCGCAAAAGTCTTAAACGAGCAATATGGTTTTGATACGCGCTTGCTGTTGAATGCAAGCCGTTACGATATTTTGTCTGCGATCAACGAATTACGAAATGATCTGACTGAAAAAGATAACCTGATGATCTATTACGCGGGCCACGGCGATTTGGATGACTCTAACGAGAAAGGTTACTGGTTACCCGTTGATGCAGAGCCAGGTAATTCAGCGAATTGGCTTTCAAATACCTCGATATCTGATCAGCTAAATACCATGAAAGCAAACCATGTTATGGTGGTCGCGGATTCTTGTTACGCAGGTACATTGTCGACGGCTTCTGTCGCCCGTCAAAACCTTAACTTGTCAGATGAAGATATTACATCTTGGCTTGATGTGATGACCGATGTACGTGCACGTACCGTGATAACGTCTGGGGGTGTACGACCCGTACTAGACTCTGGAGGTGGAAAGCATTCCGTTTTTGCCAAGGCTTTTGTCAAAGCGCTAGAGGATAATAAGCGTGTGTTAGACGGAAACAGTCTATATGTTTCTATTTTAGGCGATGTTAGGCGAGATTCAGCGGCAATGGCGCACGAGCAAATTCCTGATTACGGTGCGATCAAATATGCAGGGCACGAGGCAGGAGAGTTCTTCTTGTTTCCGGTAGTTAACTAGTCACGAACGCATCCAACATAGCTGTAGAGAAAAAGGTTATATATGTCAGAAACAGTCATCCTGCCTGTAGAGAAAAACCAGGACGATAATTTTGGAAAGTACCAGTTCGTATCTGAATTGGGTGACGGGGCAATGGGGACGGTTTATAAGTGTTTCGACCCCGACTTCCATCGCATGGTGGCGATCAAGACAGTACATAAAGATCTATTGTCTGATCATTCTACCGATGAGTTTCGGGAGCGTTTTCGGAACGAAATGCGCGCTGCCGGAAAGCTGACTCATCCGAATATTGTGTCTGTGTTCGACGCGGGTGAAAAAGATCATTGTCCTTTTTACGTGATGGAATTTGTAGAAGGGCAAGATCTGAAAAATATGATAGATCAGAATACCCCCTTCTCGCTAAAGCAAAGCCTTTCTATTATTAAGTGTGTTTTGAGAGGGCTTTCAAATATACACAAAAATGGTATTACCCATCGAGACCTAAAGCCCGCCAATATATTTGTTTCGAATGCTGATGGCATCGCTAAAATTGCCGATTTTGGCATCGCGAAGCTCGATAACTCTGAGATGACGCAAATAGGTACGATCATCGGCTCGCCAAAATATATGTCACCTGAGCAGTGTGTCGGTGAGCCTGTCGATACTCGAACTGACTTGTTTGCCACCGGTATTATTCTGTACGAGTTGTTAACAGGAACCTATTGCTACAAAGCAGAAAGTACCTCTGCTATGACGCAGAAAATCATTAATGTTGAGATTGTTCCACCTTCTAAGGTCAACCCGGAGATCCCGAAGTATCTCGATAAGGTTTTGTTGAAGGCTTTGTCTAAAAAGGCAGATGACCGTTTTCAAAATGCTTTGGAATTTTTGAACGCGATTGATGAGGGAAAAAACAAAAGTAAGAAAAACCCATCTTGGGGGAAAAAACTGGGTATAGCGAGTGGAGTCACAATATCTGCTTTGTCTATTGTCGTATTGACCCAACTCTTTAGCCCCTCCGTGACGCTTGATTCGAGCTCAAATGGCCAGATTCAACCTACCTCTCAATCAGAATTTCCGGTGGACAATAAAAGTATAGCGCCGAGCAATGTTGAGATTAAGCAATTATCACCTGAAAAAACGGCGAAAATTGCTAAATTATTTAAAGTCGCAGAAACTTATCAGAGAATCGGTCGACTTGTATCTCCCTCGGGCTCAAATGCCTACGATGCGTACAAAATAGTATTGACACTTGATCCTTCTAACCAGAAGGCGTTAACAGGTTTGGAATCGATCAAGGCTTTATTAATCGAGAATATGATGGAGGCTAGTTCATCTGGTGATAGTGAATATGCAATATCTGTCGCGAAAGCCGGACAAGAAGTTTATCCGGGTACCCCCGCATTCTCAGAACTGATAAAAAATACGGAGTTGTCAGAAAATTGATTCTTAAACGTGGACTATTTTGCCGTGAATAAAGTGCTAACGTTCGACTCTACAGGTAACACCCATCAAGGAAACGTTCGTCAGCTAAACGAAGATTCTATTCTGAGTTGTCCTTCTATAGGTTTGTGGACTGTCGCTGATGGAATGGGAGGGCATTCTGCAGGTGAAGTAGCAAGCCAGCTGATTGTATCTGAGTTATCTAAATTAGCCGAGCATGAGCCCGGGTTCGATTTGGTTGACTCGGTGGAGGATGCATTATTAGATATTAATGCTCAACTTAAGGCACACAGTAATGAAAAACTTAATGGTCTAACAATCGGTTCAACCGTGGTCAGCCTAGTTGCTTATCAAAACGTTGGGGTTGTTTTATGGGTAGGGGATTCTCGCTTATACCTTTTGAGACAGGGTAAGTTAACCCAACTTACCAAGGATCATAGTGAAGTTCAGGCTCAAATTGATAGTGGTCTTCTAACGGCAGAGCAAGCTGAGAGTAGTGCAATTCGAAATGTACTTTCGCGAGCAGTTGGCGCATTCGATAATTTACAGGTAGATGTAAACGCCATGTCACTTCAAGAAAATGACATGCTCTTACTCTGTTCAGATGGTTTATATAACGAGCTAAGCGAAGATGAAATGATTGACTCAATGAGTCTTGCATCGTTAGAGCAGGTATCAGCTGAGTTAATGGCACGATGTCTCAATTCTGAAGCAAAAGACAATGTTTCTTTTATATTAGTAAAGGCTTTGTATGAACGTTGAATTGAACGAAGATTTGAGCCAGATTAATCAAGCTTTTCATCAGTCCAAAATGAGCAAAGAGGATTATCGTGCTCAGCGGCGAGAGCTAATCGAAGCGCTCAGAAAGCCAATAACAAAACCATTAGTAATTGAAAAAAATCCAATCGAGACTCGAAGGGTTGTTGCTGTTGTAGTCTTGTCATTGGCATTAATTCTTATCCTAATCGCGAGCAGAACCAATACTTGAGTTTGTTAGTATTGGTTCTGACTACAGTCTTTGTGGATTAGAATGAGATTTCCCACCGACCGCCATAAGAATATGTGTACAGTTCTAGGTCGTCTAACCCGCTGGTTGTTTCAAAGTCTAAATAGGCAGAGAGCCCGTATTGAAAAACGGCAGAAACACCTGCGCCAATCAATAGCCATTGAGCATCGATTTCATCAGCCGTAATTGAAAATTCGGTATTGCTTGGGTCTAACGCAAAACGCCCCTTCACGGCATCGCCTTCGTCATTGAGCTCGTTCTTAAACTCAAAGCGGGTGCTTGGTAATAACACTCCCCATGAATAACTCATTGCATATTGCGCTTGAGCGCCGACTGTAACTAACTGAGAGCTAATATCCTGTTGGTCGAAAGACACTTCAAATCCGGCACCATTGGTTTCGGAATACGCTTCTATGTCACCGTCAACGATATCCAGTTTCATGTAAGGGCCATACGATAAGCCGCCAGTAGAAAAATCGTAACTGGCGCTCAGTTGAAGCATTAATTGTTGGGTGTCGGTGTTGCCTTTAGCGGTCGTGTCTACGGTGCCGAAGTTAATTCGACGTGCAGTATCGAGTTCTCCAAAGGTGTAGCCTAGTGTACTGCTTGCATAAAAGTTGTCTTGTGAGAAAGCACCATAAAGAAGAAGACTGTTTGAGCTATTCTCCATCATGTCATTAGTAGAACTAAACTCAATTTCGCCATCGTTGAACCCATAGGCTGCACCGAAAACTAGTTGGTTGGAGTAACGATAGTCGACCCCTAGTGTGATGTTATCTGAGTCAAGGTCGTAGCCTCGTTCCGTTGAACTAGAGTCTTTATCACCTGTCGTGATAGAGCCGTTAATAAAAAAACCAAAAGGCGAGTCACTAGTAACCGTGGATTCACTACCAGCCCCTCCTCCAGAATGGTTATAGCTGTCTTTATGTCCACTTGAAAACGTGTCATACATTGCATGTAGCCATTTTCCGTTGATATCCTCAGAACCTGTCTTCAGAGTGAGCCCTTTTATACTAATTGGGGTAGATTCGTTTTTGAGTTGGCTCAAGCGCGCGGCTACGTTGCTGCCTTGGTTTCGTGTCATGTTGACGGTTGAGGTAGATTGCGCGGTGACTTGGTCTGCCGCAATCGAGTTTAATGCCTCAATTTTCTCACTTTCGCTTAAGCCGTTAAATACGCCGCAAGTATCACTCAAGTTTGAGTTACTTAGGTTAGAGCAGAGAGTGCCAATTGCTTCAGTTAGCGCTTCTTGTTCTGAGGTGAGGGTGTTTGTTTCTTCTTCGGTGCTAGTGCTAATTGTAATGTTAACCGTTGCCAATGCTGATTCTGTTCCGATGAACTCACCAAAGTCGACTAATTGATAGGCTGAATAATTAAAACTATCACTTCCAACAAAATCTGCGTCAGCGGTATAAATGATGCTGTCGTTGCTGATCGAAATTGTACCGTGACTGGGCGGGCTAAACTCAACTTCAAAATTTTGACAGTTCGGATCTGCAGGCTCCCTGCTTGCATCAAACGCACAAATTCCACTCGGCGTACTTAGCGTTTCTTCGTCAGGAGCAATATAGGTGTCATTAGCTAGAACATTGATGATGACTGATTGTCCTTGCACAAGACTTGCTGTGTCGTCGATTGCGCTGACTTGTGCGCTAGCAGAACTAGAGAATAAAGTTATGACGGCTATTAAGCATGTCACTAGATGAGTGACAGTATTAAGTGGGGGTGAGTTAAACTCGTGGCTGGGTGTATTTTTCATAATCCTTCCAAGATTGATAATTTACTAAAAATTCCGTGTAATTTCGGGGGCGATGATAACTTTTTTCGAATTACTTCATAGCGCGATTAAGCAAGAATCGAACCGTTCTGAAAAGTATGATTCGTAAAATTGGATATAAACGATATCAGTAGGGGGTTACAAATGGCCCGCCCTTCAGGATTCGAACCTGAGGCCTTCCCCTTAGGAGGGGGACGCTCTATCCAGCTGAGCTAAGGGCGGTCGCGCGAGAGTATATAAAAAACAATTAAATACAATCAACCTTCATTTTCTAATTTATTGTTAACGCGCGCTATTTTCGATAAACACATGCTATTTTCTAGATTTTATCTGGCTAGGGCAATCATGGTGTCAAAAACATACAAATCCTGATTTTGTGCTATTTTTAATGGATGAATAGCTGCTGTAACCGTCTGAATAGTGCGCTCATAACGTGAGCGAATAACAAGAAGGGATGAACATGTTTTTTCGGATTGCCTTAGTTTCTCTGGTTCTCACATTTTGTGTGTCGTGTTCAGAGCAGAGTGTGCCGCCGGTCAAAATAGCGATTAACCCCTGGCCCGGTTACGAATTTTTGTACTTGGCTGAAGAGAAAGGGTTCTTTCAGAAAACGGGTCTCAATGCGAAGCTGATTCAACTAAGGTCTCTTGCTGATGGACAGCGCGCCTACATCAATGGCCACGTCGATGGTATGGCGAGTACCGTTATTGAAGCGGTACAAGCCGAGGTGTTCGGTGGTGAACCGCTTAAAGTTGTAATGGTATCTGATTATTCTGATGGCGGTGACATGGTGGTTGCTCGTAGCGAATTTGCGAACATGCAAGCGTTAAGGGGAAAGAAAATTGGTTGTGAGGTTTCTTCGCTTGGTATCTTTATCTTACAGCGCGCGTTAGCCAAATCAGGAATGAGTTTGGAGGATGTTGAACTTGTCAATATCGAGCAAATGCGTGTTGAAAAGGCTATGAATAGTCAGGAGCTTGACGCAGTCGTGACATATTCCCCCGTCTCGATAAATTTATTGAATAGCAAAAATTATCATGCTGTATTTACGAGTAGAGAAATTCCAAAAGAAATCATCGATATCATTTCTATTTCGGAGAAAGCATTAAAGGCCAACCCAGAGTTTGTCAGTAGATTGCATGATGCTTGGGGTATGGCACTTGATTACTATAGATCTAACCCTCAAGACGCACTAACAATTATGGCAGAACGTGAAGGCATTACACCCGCGGATTTCAAGGGCGTATTGAGTGATCTGAAAATAGTAGACGAGAAAGGGCAAAAAGAAATATTCGAACCTTCGAAGGGGTTGGATAAGAACATTATGGAAGTCTGCAGAACATTGGTGCATGTTAATGCTATTTCAACTGATTGCGCTAATTTCCCCGATATTGTTTATAAACGGAGCTGAGTTATTTTGACCACACCACTAGGCCGCGAAAAACCATACAATAGAGATACTAATAACAATGCTTGACCGCTTGAACAAGTCATTAGCCTATAAACTAAGTATGCCGGTTTTACTTGTGAGCTTGGTGATCTTGGTTTTATTTCTGATATTGTATCGTGCTAATGCCAAACAGTTAGTTGAGGACGGTTCGTTTAATTTGGCGAATAATCTCTCTGAGTCTATTGTTATTGCGGTAGAGGCAAACTCTGAGAAAAAGAATTTGTTACGCGTTGTTAGTGCATTTGCCGCACGCAGCAACGTTGATCGAATTAGTGTGTCAGAACAAGACTCTGGCCTCATTGTGGCTGATAATCATCATGCTAAAATTGGAAAGAAAGTTAAAGATGTTTTTTCAAAGCAAGCTCTAGAGTCATACGAATACAGCCTATCTAGTTCACCTTCAACCGCGCCCTTATTACATGAAGGGGTATATTATTACGCGGTTAAAACATCGCTGATTGATATGATGTCGAACCGCGCCAGGCAATATCTTATATTTATTAGTTTTGATGACTCAAATGCCTATGAAAAGATTAATTCAGACCTGAACCAAATCGCGGCATTCTTTGGTATTGCGATTATATTTTTGCTTTTGGTTGTTCATTACGTTCAGCGTCAATTTCTGTTGAACCCGCTCTTAAAAATAGTAGAAACCATCCAAAACCAGAAAGGCTTAATAGAACCTGTTTTGATAGAGGAACATCGTGAAGATGAACTAGGTTCGCTAGCTACTAATTACAACACTCTACTAAATAAGATGAGATCTCGAGAGCTTGAGTTGCATGAGACGCGCGGATATATTGAAGGCATCACAAACTCAGCACCTGTTGCGCTTTCTTATATCGATGGCCAACAACGTTATAAAATCGTCAACAAAAAATATCAAGACTGGTTTGGTATTCCTACCGAAGAGTACATTGGTCAAAAAATGTTATCGATGATAGGTGAAGATAGGTATGAGAAAGCATTGCCATACATCCATAAAGTCATGTTGGGTGAAGAGGTTAGATTTGAAACTAAACTTCTTATTGCTGACGAAAGTGATCGATATGTGAACGTCACGTTCTCTCCTGATCTTGATCAATATAGTGCGGTGAAAGGATTTTTCGTATGTCTCGAAGATATTTCGGAGAGAAAGGCTTCTGAGCTTAAGTTAACAGATTTCGCTTCGAATATTGAATTTCAAGCTCTAGAGGTTGCTCAAGAAAAAGAGTTAGTTGAAGACGCGTTGAAATTTAAAACTGAATTTTTTGCCAGTATGAGTCATGAAATTCGCACGCCAATGAATGGGGTGTTGGGTATGCTGGGTTTGCTAATTCGAACCGACCTTAACGAAGATCAGTTGCATAAGGCCAGTTTGGCTCTTTCGAGTGCGGAGTCATTGTTGTCATTGATAAATGACATTTTAGACCTGTCAAAAATTGAGTCGGGTAAGTTAGACCTTGAGTTGCTCGATTTCGATCTTCTCACAATGCTCGGCGAGCTCGCAGGACTATTGGCCAAACAGACCCAAGATAAGGGTGTTGAGTTGGTGTTAGATACGACGGGTGTTTCTAGTTCTATGGTGAGAGGTGATTCTGGCAGAATTAGGCAGGTACTAACAAACCTTATTAGTAACGCGATAAAGTTTACGTCTGATGGTGAAATACTGATTACTGCCAAGGTTTCAGATATCGAAGGAGATCGTTTATGTCTGTCTTGTGAAATACAAGACTCAGGTATCGGAATTGAACAAAGTAAGCTCGACACAATATTTGAATCCTTTTCTCAAGTTGATGCGTCAACAACGCGAAAATACGGCGGCACCGGATTAGGTCTTGGTATCGCTAAGAATATTTGCCAGTTAATGAATGGTGATATTACCGCTAGAAGTGAGGTTGGAAAGGGGAGTTGCTTTACCTCGACCTTTGAACTTGAGGCGTCTGGTCATGCCTCTCAGTCTGTATTGTCGGCGGACTTGTCAGGCGTGTCGATTCTGGTTGTTGATGATAATACGACGCATACTAATGTGATTAAAAAGTACTTGTCTTCTTGGGGTGGAAGGGTAATAGAAGCATCCTCTGGAAAGAAGGCGCTTGAGTTATTGCAGAATAATCATGCTCAAACAGAACTCCCCGATTTTGACATGGTACTCATTGATATGCAGATGCCAGAAATGGACGGAGTCCAATTAGCGACTGAGATCAAACGCTTTTCGCACTTTGTAGATTTGTCACTTGTAATGATGATTCCACTTGCTTGTACCGAAGGTGAGTCGTTCTTTACGTCCCATGGTTTTAGCTCTTATTTTTGTAAGCCGGCGATGTATTCAGACTTACTAGAATGCTTGGCTGGTTCTAATGAGAATATTGTTGCTCCACAAGGAATCTCCCCGACTGATCCGCAAGAAGAACCTGTTGGCGAAGATAAAGAAGTTACTTGGCCAGAAGACGTCAGAATCTTATTGGTTGAAGATGTACCTATAAATCAGTTGGTCGTCAAAGGCGTATTAGCGAATATCGGGCTAGATTGTGATGTCGCTGGGAATGGACTCGAAGCGGTTGAAATGCTGCGTGAAGCGGGAAGTGAATTCCCTTATAGTGTTGTTTTAATGGACTGCCAGATGCCTGAAATGGACGGTTATCAAGCGACTCAAGTGATTCGAAGTGGTCAATCTGGTGAACGAGCAAAGACAGTACCGATTGTGGCGATGACAGCAAATGCGATGAAAGGTGACGAGAAAAAATGCCTAGATTCAGGTATGGATGATTACATTAGTAAACCCGTTAATGCGCTCGTTATTAAAGAAAAACTAGTGAAATGGTTATGTAATGATGATGTTTGGGATACGTTCTAAATAGATTCTATTCGTTAATTTTTATTTATATGAATAAGCCTACTGTCTGCAGGCTCTCCTCTTAAACACCAAGTTCTATATAACAACTCATGTGCCTGAATGCAGGGCGCAGACATCTTTACTGCTGTTGGCTGAAAATTCACTTTCTATCGATGCTGTTCAATTGTAGAGTGGTTAATCAGGTTTCTCGACCTTATCTAACAACAAGACCAATGGAGAATCTTATGCAAGGCAACATGATGGACCGCCCATTGCTGGTTTCGAGTATTATCGAGCATGCGGAGAATACCCACCCCAAAACTGAAATCGTCAGTCGACTATGCGAAAAAATTGACGGCCCCAATGGTTTGACTGACATTCATCGCGGAACCATGAAAGAGTCTGCGACACGTGCCAAGAAGCTCGCCAATGCACTTACTCGGCATGGGATATCTCAAGGAGATCGAATTGCGACCTTGGCATGGAATAGCCATCGTCATTACGAGTTGTACTTTGGCGTGTCTGGTATGGGTGCGGTATTACATACCATCAACCCCAGGTTGTTCCCTGAGCAACTGATTTATATTATTAATCACGCAGAGGATAAGTGGCTCTTTGTTGATTTGAGTTTTTTACCGCTTATTGAGGCAATCAAAGATCAGGTTACTGGTATCGAAAAAATTGTTATTTTGGCGGATCCTGCAAATATGCCAGATACAACGCTACCAAATGTCATTTGTTATGAGAGTCTGATCGAGAACGAAGATGACTCATTCAGTTGGCCAGAGTTTGATGAAAACTTAGGCGCTTTTCTCTGTTATACATCAGGTACCACTGGAAACCCAAAAGGGGTAATGTACAGTCATCGATCAACGGTTTTACATGCGATGGCAAGTACAGCGACTGACGCACTTGGTATCGGGTGCCAATCGTGTATTTTGCCGGTTGTACCCATGTTTCACGTTAATGCTTGGGGAACGCCTTTCGCGTGCTCTATGGTCGGGGCTAAGATGGTGTTTCCTGGCCCAGGTATGGATGGTGCTTCAATATGGGAATTAGTCGATTCTGAGCAACCTGATTTATTGTTGGGTGTCCCCACTGTTTGGTTAATGCTGTTGAACCATATGGATGAGATCGGCAAAAAACTGGACTCGGTTAAGAATGTCGTGGTCGGTGGCTCGGCAGCACCACTTTCAATGATTCAGCGATTTGATCAAGGTCATGATGCGTTCTTGATTCATGCCTGGGGTATGACAGAAATGTCGCCAATTGGTACCGTGAACAACTACAGTAGTGCGATGAAAGGTATGTCGAGTGAGCAACGATATGCACTTCAAGCGAAACAAGGCCGCCCCGTGTACGGTGTTGAAATGAAAATTGTTAACGACGAAGGAACGTCGTTACCCCGAGACGGAAAAGCCTTTGGGAATCTAATGGTCAAAGGGCCTTGGATCACAAAGAGCTACTATTTAAACGATGACCAAAGTAACTTTGTCGATGGTTGGTTTGATACAGGCGATGTTGCAACAATTGATCCTGACAATTACCTTTGTTTGGTTGATCGTTCAAAAGATGTTATCAAGTCGGGTGGTGAGTGGATTTCATCTATCGATTTAGAAAACGCAGCAGTTGGGCATCCTGACTTAGAAGAATGTTGTGTGATTGGTGTTGCGCATGCGAAATGGGATGAGCGCCCTTTGTTGCTAGCCATCAAAAAAGCAGGTGCGGGTGTGTCCGCTGAGTCTATTAAGGCTTTTTTGTCTGACAAAATCGTAAGTTGGTGGATGCCGGATGATGTTGTTTTTGTTGATGAGTTGCCACATACCGCGACAGGTAAATTGTTGAAAATAAACCTCAGAAAAGAATATGCTAATTATTTAATTGAAAAAGAAGAATTAGCTTTAGAGAGTTAATAAACCTTCTACCGAGCGCTGTGCGCTCGGTTCTTGTTAAATCCGCTGGAAACGCCCTAAATCTCAATTATACTCAGTTGTAGAATTACTGAGGTATCTTAGGTATGGAAGCGACTCACAAAGCGGTAATCGACTCTGTTGTTGAACTGACCAGGCAGCGTGAACTAAATCATTTAGCTGATAGCCTTATACAGACTCTGCAGGAGTTGACTGTCATTAAAGATGCTTTTCTATACTCTGTTCCGATGAATGCGCATTCTGGTAGAGATGGTTTTGCGGAAGACAGTGGGCCGGCTCTCGATGAAGCTTGCCAGAAAGTTATCTCTCAGTGCATTTCGACGCGGGCTGTGTCAGCAATCAAGAGTCTTGGTCCGACGACAGCCGAACCGAAGTCACTTATTGCCGTCCCTATTCTTAATCATTCAAGATCATTGGTTTCACATGTATTATGCTTTAGCGCAGATTCTATGTCTGAATCCAACGAGGTACTGATTTCTGGCTTCGCTAGAGTGTTTGAGAACTTCGCTAGAGTGATAGAAGATGGAGAGCGTGACCCTTTGACGGGTCTGCTCAACCGAAAGAATTTTCACTCAAAAATCAACACAGTAATCAAAGCGAGTAAGGTTGCAGCTTCATTGCCTCAAACGTTGGACGAACAGAATAGGCGTCAAAAGTCCAAATCACCTAGCTATTGGTTGGGCGTTATTGATATTGATTTTTTCAAATTGATTAACGATAAATTCGGGCATCTATATGGTGATGATGTATTGGTTATGGTGTCGAGAATTTTGACTGAAAGTGTACGAGACGGTGATCTTTTATTTCGTTATGGCGGTGAGGAATTCGTTGTAGTGATCGGACCTTCCGATAAATCGGGAGCAATTGAGATTTTTGAGCGAGTTAGGCTTTCGATAGAGGGTAAGGTATTTGGTCGGCATAATCAGGTCACAATATCAGCTGGAGTTGTTGAAATTACCGGGCATGATGTTCCAACTACCGTAGTCGGGAAGGCCGATCAAGCGCTTTATTATTCAAAGCAGCATGGGCGCAATCAAATAAACTTCTACGAAGAACTTATCGAAAACGGAGTTCTAGCTGAGCAGGAATATGATAATGATGTGGAGTTTTTTTAGCGGGTAGTTGGCACTGTTGAGTCCTTCGTCTTGGGATTGATTGTATTCATAGGCATATATTTTGTAATAGGCGTCGATCCTCGTATTTGCTCTCTTGCTGCATAGGTGTATTTAATACATAAAAGTTGTTTTATGGTCTATTGTTAATCAATATGAATAAAATTCTATGGCCTCAAACAAAGCGCTTTATATTCGCGAGTTTAACATTGGTACTTTTGTGTATCGCGATGACGCTGTTTGGTCCTGCATCAATTGTTCATGCTAGCTCACCGAGCGTGAATGCAAAAGAAATCATCATCGTAAATCCAAACAACAAGAGCGATAATCTAAGTCTCAATCAAGCAAGAGCAATATTTAGTCTTCGTGCGCGTAAGTGGCCTGACGGATCACGAATAACCGTTTTGGTTCTACAAGATCACAACCCTACCCATGTTGAATTTCTACAAGGTACGCTGAAAATTTTGCCTCATCAGCTTCGGCGTCATTGGGACCGGTACATATATTCAGGAACGGGGCAGGGGCCAGTTGTTGTAAAAACTCAACAGCAAATGATTGAAATGGTAAACAAAATACCTGGTGCCATAGGGTATGTTGAAAAAGGAGTCCCTCATGAGCAGGTTCTTACCCTTACAATCCATTAGTTTGTTCTGCTGGATTTGTGTCTTATCTGTTAGGCCTGTTATGGCAGATGTTATGTCGATGCTAGACGATGTTTCGTGGCATGGATTTGCAAGCCAAGGCTATACACAAACAAACGAGAATGATTTTTTTGGCACAAGCTCGACCGGTAGTTTTAAATCGAATGAACTTGGTATTAACGCTTCGTGGCAGCCACTGGATCAGGTAAACCTTTCTGGTCAATTGCTTTATAAGCAAATGGGGAATGCCAAACCAAAAGGAGTCAATGTAGATTTTGCTATTGTAGATTGGCGCTTGATAGATGATTTTGATTACGGTGGTGGATTACGGGTAGGGCGCTTAAAGAATACATTCGGATTTTTTAATGAAACCAGAGACGTTGCATCGACGCGTCCTAGTATTCTATTGCCTGAATCTACCTATATTGATTATCTAAGAGCGGCGTTTCACTCATCAGACAGTGTCGGTGTTTATGGGCGTTATGAACTAAGCCGTGGCACTCTATCGCTTGATACTGTCTTTGGTAAACCGATTTTCAATGACGATACGGTTGATGCCATGGTTGGTGGGGATACTGATGGAGATATGGAAAATGAAGAAGTGTTTGTCGCTAGGCTTTCATATGAAGACGGTTCGGGTCTTTGGCGTACAGCATTGTCGTACTCTACGATAGATGCAGATTTCGAGACCAGTGATGCTGAGGCGCTTATTGGCTTTAACGACGGTGAATTTAACTCGCTGCAATACTTGTTCTCACTCCAGTTCGATTGGAATCAATGGCAGCTGATAGGTGAGTATCAACTGAGAAATTTTGAGACGAAGGGCATTTTACCCGACCCGACTACGTTTATTCCTACCGATATTAAGAATGAAGGTTTTGGTCACTATGTTCAGTTAGGGTATTCTTTTAATTCGCGCTATCGAGCATATATACGTCGTGATACGTCTTACCTCGATAAAGACGACAAAAATGGTGAGAAGCTAAGTGCTAAGGCTTTTGGAACTATTCCAGCCCATTCGGCTTTTGCCTTCGATACAACAATGGGCATTATTTATACGCCTTCGTTGGATTGGACCTTCGGTTTTGAACTGCACCGTGTAAACGGTACTATGTGGCTTCCTCATATTGAAAACCCCATTGCTGCTGATAGAAAACAACGGTGGGATATGTATCTACTCCAAGCGGCATATCGGTTTTGATTGAATAGCCCATGAGTCATATTTCAAAAACTATTTTTGTTAGTTTATATTGGAAAGCCGCGAGTGGGCTGGCGATCATATTCTTGGCGTTGATCAGTGTTTTTACCTACTTCAATGCTGAACAGCTAAAGTCTTTACAAACACATCATCGAATTAGCAATCAGCAACAATATGTAGTTGAGTATAATGGCCTACTGAAAAAGACTGAACTTCAGTTAATTAATTTGATAGATAGTCTTCCCAATTTTAAATCTCAATCACCAGCTCTGCGCGACAAAATTGAAGATAACTGGCTGGCACTACAGATAACTTGGGCGATAGAAAGTGCGGTGCTAATTGATCGTAGCGGAGCCCTCGTTGAAAGTTGGGGAGACCAACGAATAAGGCCGAATGAACAAACGGTAAAAAGAACCTTTGATAGTGGCGCGCCGGTACATCAAATGGTTTGTCATGAACATTGTCAATTAGCGGTTAGTTCGCCGGTTTTGGGCGAAGATGGGAATGTGCAGCTACTCCAGTTGAGCGCTTCGTTGGCAGACACCATGTTAGACTTTCAACGGATTACAGGAACAGATATCGGTATTCTGACTTCATCTTCGTCGACTTCAGGTGAGGTACAGAATCAGCTTGGTAGAACTGGTTTAATGTTCTCGGCATTGACTGATCGAAGTATTCTACAACCAGTCTTGAATCAATTTTCGCTCGAAGAGAGTTGGACCAAAGGGTTTCTTGCCCAGCAGCAAAACAAGGTGTTTATGCTAGAAACACCCTTTATTCAGTATGAAGTTATGTTTATTTCTTCAGCCGAGCTAGCTAGTAATAATGCTGTTGTTTTGTTTGTGACCGATACCACCGCAGCAAGAGAACAAATTGAGCATGCTCGACACACCTATATTACGACAGGTTTAGTGGCCACCATCATCTCGCTGGCTCTCATTGTGATGGTGCTTTGGAGGCCTATTCGATCTCTGCAGCGTCAATCAAAAGCCTTACCTCTGTTAGCAAAAGGCGAATATAAGGAAGCACGAGAGCGACTTTTGATGATGGCTCGTAACCGGTTATTTGCTGATGAAATTAGTAATTTGCAAGAAACCTCTCTAGAAGTTACGAAGCAGCTTGAGGACTACCATAAACGTCTTACACGAAATAGTGAGAAGCTCTACGAAATGGCGCACTTTGACCCTCTTACAGGGCTGACAAACCGGGCGCACTTGACCGAAATAGTCGAACAAAAATTGAATAGTGAAAGCGAGGATGAGCGGAACTTCGCGCTAATATTTTTGGATCTAGACAACTTTAAACATATTAATGACGCCTTGGGGCATATCGTTGGGGATAACCTTCTCGTGGTTATTGCGATGAGGCTGAAGGCCTGTATTGGACCGAATGACCTGGCGGCCAGAACAGGTGGTGATGAATTTTGCATGGTCCTAAGCCAAACCGTGACCGAGGACTACGCGGTTGAGTTTGCGAAAAAACTACTTAGAACCCTGGAAGAGCCGGTAGCGATGGAAGGGAGAACGCTTGCTATCACAACGAGTATCGGTATCACGCTGTCTTCACTTGACGGGCAGACCGCGGATGCATTGTTACAGAATGCCGATTTGGCCATGTATCAAGCGAAAGCAGCGGGGAAGAATAATTATCACGTTTTTAATACGCAATTGCATAAAGATGCCGATACCCGAATGGCCCTTGAAAGTGAATTGCGACATGCCGTTACAAATGAAGAATTTGTTCTTTATTATCAACCACAAGTTAATTTGGACACGGGGGAGTTAATTGGTTGCGAGGCACTTATTCGTTGGCAACATCCAGAAAGAGGGTTGCTCGCCCCTTTCTTTTTTATTGATACTATAGAGAATAACGGCTTAATTATTCCTGTTGGAAAGTGGGTGATTCAAGAAGCTTGCAGGCAGTGCGGAGAGTGGTCGAAAATGGGAATGGATCACCTTAAAATTTCTATTAATTTGTCCACACGGCAATTTTCAGACCCTAATCTAATTGAAGATATTAAAGATGCAATATCTGTCGCTAATATTAAACCTAGTCAATTGGAATTTGAAGTTACGGAATCATTATTAGCAACAGATATTAAGCGTGCAATTGAACTTCTCAAGGAGTTGCAAGCTTTAGGGATGACTATCGCAATAGATGACTTTGGAACGGGGTACTCATCGTTGAGTTACCTGAAACAGTTACCGCTCGATAAGTTAAAAATTGATCGCGCCTTCGTGATGGACATTCCCAATAACAATGATGACGAACAAATTACTGCTGCGATTATTGCGTTGGCACATACGTTAAATCTCAAGGTCGTTGCTGAAGGGGTCGAATCAAAAGAGCAAATGGCCTTCTTGCAAAGTTTAGGCTGCGAGATTGGTCAAGGTTATTTGTTTAATAAACCAATCAGTGCAGAAGAGTTTGAACAATGTGCCGTGATAGAGGGTAGTTTTAGTAAACATAAGGCTAAGTAAACACTTTCCAGCCGATTATCTTTTGTATACCTCGTATATTCTGAAGTCTTTATTTGACGTTATTTTCATTGGTACGTTTGCAAATTTAGCAGCACTGTCTGAGTTTGAAACAGATAGTGTTCATTTATCTATTGGTGAGGTAGTACGTGAGTTAAGAGGGGACGGATTGTCGTTGAATTTGAGGTTTAGACCCGTAACACAGCATAAATTGATGCTCAGCGATTATCCTGAGAAACTACAAGTTTAGTGTACTAAACTAGCCTGATCGTCTTTGTCAGATATTATTATCGGTATATTTTCAGTATGATCGCACAAGATAAAACTCTACTTTGATATATACATGAAAACTCATTAAGAACATCATCCCATGAACATATACGATACGTTCGCCACCGTTGTTGAGCTAGGAAGCTTTTCGGCTGCGGCAAAAAAACTTCATCGCACGCCTTCTGCGATAAGTAAGCAAATGAATCTTTTGGAACAGCAAATGGAGGTGCAACTTCTTAATCGCTCGACGCGTCACCTCTCTGTGACCGAAGCTGGGCAAATTTATTACGATAGTTGTAAAGATATCTCTCTACGATTAAAGGGAACAGAGAGTGAAATAAATGACTTACATGCCAAGCCTAGTGGCAATCTCAATATCACCTTGCCAGATAAATTGGCAAACTCAAAAGTCTTTGATGTGATGAGTGATTTTATGAGGGAATTTCCTGATGTTAAAGTCAGAATAACAATTACCTCAGATCACTTAAATTTAACAGAAGAAAATATAGACTTTGCGTTTCGTCTAGGTCCATTGCCTGACTCAACTATGATTGCGATTGAGCTGTTCAATATAGAGCCACTTATTTGCGTAAGGCCCGATATTTTGGAGCGATATGGCACGCCTCAAACAATTGAAGATTTGGCGAATATCCCCTATGTGTTCGAGGGCCATATTGATTTATCTCAACGAGCGCGAGAACAACTACCTACTTTAAAATTTGACCACTACGAGCATCACCATGTGAGTAATCATTCTGCTCTATATGAGATGGCGATTAGAGGTATGGGGGCCGCCGTGCTCTTTAAGCATGCTGTGGAAAAAGATCTGCAAGATGGATCTTTAATCGACTTGACGGCAAAGATTAAATTGAACCCCATGCCTGTTTATTTGATGTATCAAGGTTTGAGTTATACGCCGAAGAAAATTCGATACTTTATAGACTATTTTAAAGAACATATGCGTGATTGAACTTGAAGGTGTAATGATTGAAATATACCAAATATTGTAAGGGCTTCGCCTCGAGTTTTTTGATCAGCGCCGCTGTTAATGAAACTCTCTCGAACTGGTATTGAGCCTATTTAATTGATGGCTAATATCCGTTAGCTTTCCAGCAATCACATGCGTCACTTTACCTTCGCGTTCTAATATACCTTTTATTCGTAGTATTTTAGCGGTGAGGTAGGGTTTTTTTTGTGCTCGAGCGGTACCTGCCCAAACAATTACGTTGATATTACCAGTGTCATCTTCTAGTGTGAAAAATGTGACGCCTCCTGCTGTGCCTGGGGCTTGTTTGCCTGTGACGACGCCTACGATATCGACAAAGTGTCTATGAGGGACGCGTGACAATTCGATGGCTCGAGTAAAAGGCTCTAACTTGCCTGCTTTATCGAGTAGCGTCACAGGGTGGTGATCTAAGCTTAATCCTGTTGCCGCATAGTCTTCATATAAACTATCGAAGTCGTTTGGTTTACGGTGAAAGCTTTCCGAAACGCCGCTATCTGTATTCGAACTTTTATCAAATAGCGGCAAACTATGCTGTGTATTCATAATCGACCACCGAGCGGCATAACGGTTTTCTGCGAGAGTCTTTAGTGCGTTTGCAGATGCCAACAACTCAATGTCTCGAGAATTGATTCCCATTGAGTTTAGTTGAGACAGATTTGTATAGCCTTGTTCTGGCCGTGACTCAATTAGACGTTTAACAGCTTCTGACCCTAAGCCTTTTATCATTCTCATTCCTAAGCGAATGGCATAAGACCGTTCAGTTTGTCTTTGACGTTGCATTGTATTTTGTGGCTCGACCGTTAATGGCTCAATTGTATGATCGAGCGATGATGCATTAATGCAAATAGGGTGTATAACGATGTTATGCCGTTGCGCATCTTGTACTAGCTGAGAGCTACTGTAAAAGCCCATAGGCAGGCTATTGAGTAAGGCGGTATAAAACAAGGCAGGATAGTAATATTTCAACCACGCGGATGTGTACGCTAATACCGCAAATGAGGCAGAGTGACTTTCTGGGAACCCATATTCGCCAAAGCCGCAAATCTGGTCGAAAATCCGCTCAGCGAAACTTAACTCGTAGCCTCTTGATAACATGCCTTCGATTAATTTAGATTTGAACTTGAATAATTCGCCTGTTTTTTTCCATGACGCCATAGCTCTCCTAAGTTGGTCTGCTTCGCCACCTGAAAAACCAGCCGCTACCATAGCAAGCTTGATGACTTGTTCTTGAAAAATAGGTACGCCTAAGGTGCGTGCGAGTACCAGCTCAACATCTTTTGAAGGGTAAACTATTTCTTCTTCACCATTACGACGTTTTAAAAAGGGGTGAACCATATCGCCTTGTATTGGACCAGGGCGAACAATGGCAATTTGAATAACTAAATCATAATAGTTTGCTGGTTTTAGTCTGGGTAACATGCTCATTTGTGCGCGAGACTCAATTTGAAAAATACCAACGGTATCGGCATTTTGAATCATGTTATATACTTTTGGGTCATCTTGTTTACCCGTAATATCTGCTATCGATAAGTCAATATCGTGCTGCTTTGAAATGAGCTGAAAGGCCTTTCTAATCGCGGTTAACATGCCTAGTGCGAGCACATCGACTTTTAACAAACCTAGGCTTTCTAGGTCATCTTTGTCCCATTGTATGACGGTACGATCGGCCATGTTGGCATTTTCAATTGGCACCAACTCATATAACGGACCTGACGAAATTATAAATCCGCCAACGTGTTGTGAAAGATGCCGAGGAAACCCCATGACCTCATTTACTAAAGAGATAAAATGCTGACCTTTGCTCGAATTTGGCTGTAAACCGAGTTCGACTATTTGTGCTTGCCAACCTTGTTGCCGGTCTCGCCGGTTTATATTTTTAATAAAAAACTCAAGCTGAGTTTCGGCTATACCTAGTGCTTTACCAATATCGCGTACAGCGCTTTTAAAACGATAGGTAATGACAGTGGCGGCTAAAGCGGCACGTTCACGGCCGTATTTTTGGTAAATATACTGGATAACTTCTTCTCGACGCTCATGTTCGAAGTCGACATCGATGTCGGGTGGCTCGTTTCGTTCTTTACTGATAAAACGTTCAAACAAAACCGAGATTTGTCTAGGGTCAACAGAGGTGATTTCTAAGCAGTAACAGACAATCGAGTTGGCTGCTGAACCGCGGCCTTGATATAAAATACCTTGGCTTTTTGCGAACATCACGATGTCGTGAATTGTGAGGAAAAAATAAGGGTAATCTAGCTCTTCAATTAGTTTGAGTTCTTTAGTAATTATTGCCCGTATTTTGGGTTTGACTCCTTCGGGAAATCGAACCTCAATACCTTTCGAAACCAAGTTTCTTAAGTGCTCGATGGCTGTGCTGCCATCAGGCACTAGCTCTTTGGGGTATTCATATCGTAATTCACTCATATTGAATTGACAGCGTTGAGCGATAAGCGTGCTTTCAATTAGCCATTGCTCCTTGAACAGTTTGCTTAACTTAGTTAGGGGGCGCAGTGAGCGCTCTGTGTTTGGTAACAAGTCTTTACCCGTGTTCATGATGGTGTTGCCTAGACGTATCGCGGTTAAAGCGTGTTGCAAGGGGAGGCGTGTGGCGGAGTGCATTAGTACACCGCCACACGCTGTAATGGGAATATTCCAGTTTGTGGAAAGCGCCTGGCAATAGTGCATGTAGTGTTTGTCGTTATGTTTTAAGTGACGTTGTATACCTATCCATAAGCGACCTTGGTGATGCTTTAGCAGTTTATTTGCCCAGTTATTATCTACGGTGTTGTGATTGTCGTTATTCCCTTTTGGTAGCCAGATAATTAAACAATGTTGAATGGAAATAATATCCCATTCGACCAGTGTATATTCTCCTTTCTTAGTGCGCCGTCTTGTATTAGATATCAGGCGGCATAGTTCTGCATAAGCTATTCGATTAGGGCAAATTAAGACGAGCTTTAGCTCATCATGAAGGTTGAACACACTACCAACAATGAGTTTAATACCGAGTTGATGATCTTTAATGGCAGTATAGGCTCTTACTACTCCTGCAACGGAGCATTCATCGGTAATTGCAATGGCGTCATAACCAAGAAAGTTAGCTTGTATGACTAACTCTTCAGAGTGAGAGGCGCCCTTTAAAAAAGAGAAGTTGCTTTGACAAAATAGCTCGGCGTAATGCATTAGCAGAACAGCCCATGTACAAACCAATTTTGGTCTGGGGTTCTGAATACCCATAGCCATGCGCCACTATTAGTGCGTACTATAAAATAGTCGCGTACCATTTTTTTCTCATCCCACCAACCGGTCGCTACACGTTCTGGCCCGTGAAGAATAACGGCCTTTTCTGTGAGTATTTGTGGCGTAGGTAATAAAATACTGGGCCTAGTAAATGCTTTGTCTGGTGTAACATGGTTTGAATTGACTGTATTTGCACTTGTTTGCAATGCTTGTATTGGCGAATGTATTGAATTTAAACCCGGTCGATTATCATTATTAAGTGACACTCGTTGTACCGCGGATTCACCTAGCTTGGCTTGTAATGTCGACACTAACTCCAATGGTGAGTGGTGAGCCTTTTTACCGTCGAATAAATCTAGCGTTTCTGACCCACCGGCCTGGCTCCTGGGAACAACGCGTGTCGCGCATAGCGTGATACCTATAATTGGCGCGCTGAGTTTGACCGATTCAAAGTGCAACTCAAACAGCGTTTGCCACCGTTTTGCTAGATAGTCTCCTTCTGCTGAATTAGATATTACTTCGCTATGTTGCTTATTCCTTTGGTGAAGCTGAAGTAATAATTCATGTGCAAATTGGTCTCTCTCCTGTAAAAACGATTCAAGATAACTTAGTAATTTGAATAGTGGTGTATGTAGCTGCTGTAGGTTCTCAACTTCAAATAATAACTCCAAATAACGGTTGAATTGTTCTGGTGGGTGATAGAACTGAACGGGGTATTGAAATTGCCCAGTCAATTGGCCTATGTAATTAACCACGTCAACGTTAAAACGTTTGGCCAGCTCTGCCATGGGAATATCAAATAGCTGGCTAAGTGTTTTGATCCCGACGCGTCTTAGTTGTTCAATTTGGTGTGTTGACAGCGCCGTTTCTGACAATGGTCTATTTTTCAATATGCTTAATATTTTTTGAGGGTTCTGATAGATTTTATTCGCACCAGCTTTAGACAATAAGCTTGCAGCGAGGGGTGAGTAAGCTGTGGCGAAGTGATATTTAAATGGTAACTCACGAAGTTGTGCTGATATTTCACGCCAGTAATGTCTCAAATTTTTGTAGAGCGTTAACATCTGGCTAACACGCAGCAATAAGCCTTGAGGTTTGCATAAGCTAATATCTGAGGTGACAGTATATAAAGTGTGAGATATTTCTTTTAATTTTTTTTCTTCAATATCAGCATTGTGAGGATGAACGCAAAGTTCAGAATGTAGCGCGGCAGACGTTGCTAAACCCATTCCTGGTTTGATCCCTGCATTTTCTGCTGCTTTATTAAGTTGTATTACTTCATTATTTTTTTCACTGATAACAATAAGTGCTTGGTCTGTTTGTTCGCAGAATAAACTATCTAGTTGTAGTGAGGGAAAGTGTAAATAAAGCCAGAGTGTCATGATTTACATCGCTTTTGTGTGTGGAAAAGCGACGACATTGTTGGCTTTCTGATAGCTTAGATATGGCCAGTGAGAGGACATGTCAATAGTGAATTTTTTAAGCGGCCAGCCTCCTTTTTGTTTGGTGATGGTGGTTTCTAAACCTTGCCAGTGCGGGCGTAAGTTTATGTTTAATGAAACGGGTAATGAGAATAAGTTTTGTTGTTGGTGTGTTTGAGTTGTACGCAATAAAAACTGAACACAGTTACCGGTATTACAAGCAAGTTGAAGTCGTTTAACCTGATGCACTTCTTGAAAGTTTTGCCATAGAACGACTGCGCTACATGCGCCACTTTTTAAGCATTGTTCTGCGCTCCATAATGCTTCATTTTTCTTATGCGTTGATATCAGCAATACCAAGTTAAGATCAAAGCCCTGATGGTGTAGAAATTCAGCATTTAGGTGCCCTGGAGGGTTAATGAAAACCGTTAAGCGTTTTTTTTCTAACATGCCCGGAATCAATAAGCGAAGCTCTCCAATACCGGTAGGTGAGTTGATACTGATCACACCGCGCTGTGGAAAGCCACCTTTTAGGTGTTCATCTAGAGACTGGTAACCTGACTGTTCTAGATGGCTCGCGGGCGTATTTTGTTTGCCACGCCAAATTAAATTCTTTTTAGCCAAAAAATCGAGAAGATCATTCATAATATATACCTGTATATGCATACAGTATATTTTTACTTTTACCAATCTGCAAGATGATTTTTTGGGGAATAAATTTTTAAGCATGAAATTGTATTTTTAGCGTCTCGAATTTATGTTGTTGCATCTATGCTTAGCGCATCTATATTTATATAGAGAAAATACCTTTATCGAAGCATATTGAAGAGTGAGACACCTTTGTACGATTACGGCACTTGCACATACAGCGTTAAAATAGGTTTTGCTTTGCTTGTGATGGCGAACATATACCTTAATGAGGCGGCGTTATGAAAAAATCTTTAAGTTTACGGTTTAATTTATTAACCAGTTTGATGGTGGCAGCCTTATTAATGTTATTTGCTACCTACAACCATATTCAGACAAAAAGTGAGTTAAAAGGGTCGCTCGATAAGCAAATCGAAGCTGTGCTCGGGCGACTGCAACAAAATTTACCACCTACCTTATGGAATTATGAAACTGAGCAAATGCTCAGCATTGTCGTATCTGAAGTAACCGCAGAGGCAGTGAAGGCTATTTATGTATTTGATAACAAGAACATGGTAGTTGGAAAAACATCGAATGGTGAGGGTAGTGTTGTTGACTCTCAATTTCCTGAAGAGCTTGTGGATAAGAAAGAACGACCTTTAAGTTTTAGTGAATCTGGCACGGCAAGCGAGGTTGGACGTGTGGTACTTATTGTTGATGACAGTTCAATTGATGCGCTACTACATCAGTCGCTCATGAGGGCTGTAATACAGCTTATTATTTTGGTATTACTCCTCGCGATAGCGATTACTTTGTTATTGCAGAAAATTGTGATTCAGCCCCTAGATGATGTTGGAAAGGCAATGGCTGATATTTCTCAAGGTAATGGTGATTTAACTCGCCGTATCAATATACAAAGAAAAGATGAAATTGGTGTGGTTTCGGAGCACTTTAATCTTTTTTCCGAAAAGGTCAGAACGCTTGTTGAGCAAGTTGTTGAGTCCATGATGGATATGGCTGTACTGATTGATGAATTAGGCGTGGTTGCTCAGAAAACCAGCAAGGATGTTCAAACTCAAAGTTTAGAAACCGAGCAAGTTGCAACAGCGATCAATCAAATGAGTGCGACAGCTCAAGAAGTTTCACAGAATGCGGTAGAAGCAGCCGATGCAGCACAAAGTGCTGACAGTAAAGCTGCTGAGGCAAAGTCAGTTGTAGCGAGTACAATAGGCTCGATTGAACATTTGGCATCTGAAATAGATGAAGGCGCTCAAGTGATCAATAGCTTAGAAATCGATGTTGGCAATATTACTTCAATGATTGCTGTTATCCAGGGCATTGCTGAACAAACTAACCTATTAGCATTAAATGCTGCGATTGAAGCGGCTAGAGCTGGAGAGCAAGGTAGGGGGTTTGCCGTTGTAGCCGATGAAGTACGAAACTTGGCGAGTAAAACGCATGAGACAACTGAAGAAATTAAAACAATGATAGATCGACTTCAGACAGGTGCTCAGCGTGCTGTCGATGTGATGCAAAGTAGTAAAGAAAAGGGTGAAAATACCGTTAATGATATTAATGTGACCGGCGAGTCATTGGAGGATATTGTTTCTTCTGTTTCAACTATTAATGACATGAATACACAAATAGCGAGTGCTTCAGAAGAGCAAACTGCGGTCGCTGAGGAAATTAGTCGTAGCGTGACACGAATAGCGGATGCGGCTGAGGACACGGCAGAAGGTGCAATCAACACTGAAAGTTCGGGTCTTCGTTTGCGGGAACTTGCGCGACAAGTTCAGACACTGCTCGACCACTTTAAAGTTTAGTCAGAACTCAGAATGAGCAAAAAAGAGGCTTTGAGTAATTCTGCATATATCACAGATCACGCTAAACCATCGCATGCATTGTTGTCTTATGAAGAATACAAAGCGATAACTGGAATAAGACTTCTATCGGTGAAATGTTTTGAAGGATACAAATATTGTACCGAAACTTAGAAAGGTAAAGAGCGGTAAACTGACAACAATGTTGAGAGCTGGCCGTTTCAGGTTGATCTTAATTTATGTAGGGGGGCGTTGATCAATATTTTGTCATCAAGGTATAAATCCCCCGCATGGCCTAATCATCTGTGGCCATGGGGGTGGGGATAAAATAAATATTCCCCCAGTTTCTCTCAGTTTCTCTCAGTTTTCTTTATATTTTAAAGGGCGCTGTTTATTTGTGGGCCAATAATTTGCATCCCAGGGTCTTCTTGGTTATAGAGATTATATGGCTCTTCCAAGCGAAGGGTGTTACCGCCAATCCAAGAAGAAAGAAAGTTAGTCATACTTGTGAAAGCACCAGGGCATTTCCAAGATTGCGTTTGTGGCCATTCAAGCGCTTCATACCAATATTTCTTGCGAACACTAGGGCAGGCATGGCTTCCCAAGAATGTTAGAATTGTCGAGCAGTGACTGTCATTGATGGGCCGGTTCCATGGGATGATGTAACTGAAATTATCGTAGTTATTCATTTTGCTTATAAGTAGTTGTTGATCTTCTTGCCAAAGAGCAAGAATGCCCGCGGTATCTATGCCGGGGTAAAAGCGCTCATACGAAAAACGTGAGAAGTTGAGATCCGTACTATAACCGGTATAGGCGAAGTGATCGTTTGGGTACTCATCTGCCAACATATCGGTGACGCTACCCATATCATCGGGGTTAAAACTGTCAGGTAAATTAGTGAGTACGCTGTTCATATCCCATGCTATAGAAATAGTTTCGTGCAATTGTCTTGAATTTGCACTGGCATCAGCAGCAGGGAAAAGAGGCCCTGAGTCATTGAGCATATAACCTTTTCCTCTTTTTATGCCTAGCCTTTCATGGGCTTCATGGTACAGTGCGCCAGATGCCACACCACCGGCACTAAACCCGGTAATCAAAAATTTATTGATTCTTTTAAATTTATTGTTTAAAAAATCTAAAGCGGCGATTGAGTTGTTATAACCCATGTGATGGAAGTTAATCGGGGGACTAATGCCTGCTGGGTCATTGTATGTGGTTATATTATTACCTACATGTACGTCGCCAGTACAATATGGCATGTACGCAACATCCCAATCCTTTGTGGCAATATCCGTTTTGGGCCGAAGAGGGAAACCGGGGTCGGCACCATTAACCAAGGGTGAAACATACTGTGCCTTTTGTTGAGTAATATAATCATCTGGAAGGCCGTTGGGGTTGGCCGCGCCAAGTAAACCAGCAGCACCGCTACAGGTCTCGTAATCCCAACATGCACCGCCACCTTCATACATGACCAGTAAGTTTCTTGAGCCAGGGTTATCATGTACCCAGAACTTATATTGAGAACCATCGCTACATTTTGTACCAGGAATTTCAACTCGTTCCCAAGCGAAATTATTACCACCGTCAACAATATCTTCTATACCAACTGCGGATGCACCAGAGCTTACGCAAAACGCTAAAGAGGCTCCTACAAATGATTTAAGGAGATTGATGGATATTCTTTTTGTTGTTTTCATTATTCTTCACCATTTATAAATTAGAGTATAATTATGGCAAACTTACAGAATGCCATAATTAAGCGTAAGCAAAAATCTGCGACCTTGGTAGAGCAAAAAGAATCAACATTTGTTTGTATTGGGTAAGTTTGTTGCTGAAATAATTTAGATAATAGAACATTAGAAGGGGCGCAATTATGTGTGCCACTAACGCAGTGTATTAGCTCTGTTGGCTTGTGTTACAAGTGGGGGTAGAGGCACTTGAGGTCCACCTGTATATGAGCGGTATATGACTTAGGCTCTTGCGTTATGGGTCCATTTAGACTTAACTTTCTTTATTGGTATTGGTTCTAAGTAGGGTAGTTTAGTGAATAAAGAGTTGGTTGAAGAGCCCTATGTCTTATCGAGCTGGGTGAATGCTCTGCTTGCGGGCTTTCGGATGGAGGGTTGTGACGATGAGGCGATTGTTAATCTGTCGGGTATTGACCCTGAATTATTAGAGCGCGGTTATTGTTCTCTAGACACCATGGCTGCCGTTTTCGAAGCGGCTTTATCGTTATATGGAAATCCAATAAGTGTCGATTCAAAAAAAGGCGTAACGCCGAGCGCGTTTCGCTCCCTGTCGTTAGCTATGTTGTCATCTGACACCCTAGCCGATTGTTTCGGTCTATTATTAAAACACAACGCGATTATTACTAATGCACTGGCATTTATTGTTGACCATAAAGATGGTGGTCGGTTTGGTTTTACACTTCGTGACGATTTAGATATTTCACTTCCTCTCGCATGTTCTATTCTTGGTAGAGCCATGAGAACCGCGGTATTTATTAATCCGAGTTCGAATATTATTACTCGAGTTGAAATAGCTCAAAACAAACCAGAAGACGTTGCTGCGTATGAAGGTTATTTCGGTGCGCCAATTACATGGGGCAGTGTTTGCAATGCACTTTATTTCGAAGAAAGTGCTTTTAATTGCTTAACAACGCAGGCTAACGAATCGCTTCGTATTAGTGCTGAGAAGAGCTGGTTAGACGAAGTTGCCGAGTATAGCGAACTGAAATTTATGCTTAGAGCAAGCGCGTTCGTAAAGGGGCACTTGAGCGGCACTAGGCTAACGGTAGAGTTAGCCGCCCAAGAGTTTGGTATGAGCGTAAGGACCTTTCAACGACGACTCGATTCTGAAGGTACCAGTTTTAGTAAACTGATCGACTTTGTTCGCAAAGAAGAGGCCGTTAATATGATAAACAA
>ENA-OSET01000857-OSET01000857.1-sediment-metagenome-genome-assembly--contig:-NODE-857-length-33210-cov-6.914345_pt1 | contig 33210 bp, 28 predicted proteins | sample MGYA00237882_ERZ534229 | MGnify/ENA primary metagenome ERZ534229 (study PRJEB26408, sample SAMN06266212) | sediment metagenome | isolation source: Hudson Canyon methane seep mesocosm | place: USA:Hudson... | reverse complement strand
GTTACCGAGTTTGAAGAAGACTTAGCTCATTATGCAAAAGTCAGACATTGCTGCGTTGCTAACAGCGCTACCTCAGCTATATAAAGATACGCGCTCAGATGCTTTTCTAGCAAAAGATAACCCTGCCCTAGTATATAAAGACAAAGTAAAAGCACTGTTTGGTCTGAGCGACCCCATTGTTATCGCTGTAACAAATACCTCTAAAAACGGCGTATTTAATCCGGCATCTCTAAAGCTGGTTAATTGGCTGAGTGAAGAAATATCTTCTCTTGATAACATTAACTCAGATCGTGTCACGAGCCTGGCTACAGAAAATAATATAACGGGTTCAGAAGAAGGTATGGCTGTTGATCCGTTTTTTGATGACCTACCCGATACACAAGAAAAAGCAGATTTGGTGTGGGCAGGAGTGTCAGATTTCCCACTATATATGGGAAACCTAGTGGCCAAAGATAAACAGGCGACCTTGATTGTCGCAGAACTTTTAGATGAAGCTCAGGTAGAAGATACATACCAGAAAATCTTATCCTTGATAGAAAAAGCACCCCAGAGTGCAAGTGATAAGATTTACGTTGCAGGTGAAGGGGCTATTGCCGGTTACTTAGGTAGTTATATAGACGCAGATGCACAACGACTCAACCCTCTAGCGGGTATCGTAATCACAATAATTATTCTGTTTGCATTTAGACGCGCCAGCCCTGGCATTTTGTCCAATGTAATCATCGCGGCATCTGTTTTGATGACACTGGCCATTATGGCACTTAACGATGTTCCATTTTTTGTAATAACCAATGCATTACCGGTTATTCTCATTGGCATATCGGTAGCAGACTCCATTCACGTTTACAGTCATTACTTTGAGCTACAAGCTAAACACCCAGAGCAAGAGAAATCTGAATTACTCATTCAAACACTAGAAGCAATGTGGCGCCCGATCACATTAACCACTCTCACCACTATCGCAGGGTTTCTTGGTCTTTATTTTGCGGCCTACATGCCTCCCTTTAAATATTTTGGGCTTTACACAGCCATAGGTGTAGCTATTGCCTGGATCTACTCTCTTGTTTTCTTGCCCGCTGCCTTAGCGATTATTAAACCCTCTGCTAGCAAGCAGATGGTCTCTCTTAGCAAAAGCAACAAAGTCGACATATTTGCCCGCGTAATGATGGCAATGGGACGCGTTACATTAAACAAACCGAAGATCACTATTGGAATATTTTCATTCATCATTATTAGTGGCTTGTTTGCTGCTAGTCACCTCACCGTTAACGAAGACCGTATAGAAACATTTCATCACGATGAAGCGTTATATAAGGCAGATAAAGCAATTAATGAACATTTTAATGGCACAAACACATTAGATGTCGTCATAGAAACAAACAAAGCCGAAGCATTATTCAAACCAGAAAACCTGGCAAAAATGGAAGCGCTTCAGACCTTCGCGCTCTCTTTGGAAAACGTTCAGGGGGCTACGTCTATTGTTGACTATCTAAAACAAATGAACCGATCTTTGAATGGCGGAGATAAACACGCCTATAGCCTACCAGCAGATAGAGATTTGGTTGCCCAATACTTTTTAATCTACTCAGCATCATCTGATCCAACCGACTTTGAAGAAGAAGTAGATTACGACTACCGTGTCGCCAATATCCGTCTGAACTTACACAAGGGTGGCTATGCGGATATAAAAAATGTTGTTGAGCAACTAACAACCTATATAGACACTCACTTTAACAGCACTGAACTAACAGCCACGTTAAGTGGCCGAGTAAATATCAACTATCATTGGATAAAAGACCTAGGGGAGAGTCATTTTGTGGGGCTGGCCATATCAATGTTTCTTGTTTGGGCAGTATCAGCACTATTATTTGGCTCCGTCACCGCTGGTTTATTTGCCATTATCCCCGTTTCTAGTTCAATACTATTGGTTTACTCCACGATGGTGGTGCTGAAAATTGACCTAGGCATAGGCACCTCTATGTTTGCCTCGGTTGCCATTGGTCTCGGCGTTGATTTCTCTATTCATACTATTGATAGACTACGTAGCCTATATCAAGAACATAAAGGCAATTGGGATGTGGCATTGCAAGCACTGTACCCGTCTACAGGACGTGCATTGTTCTTTAACTATCTTGCGATTGCCTGTGGGTTTGGCGTACTGATCTCTAGCAAGGTCGTGCCACTAAACAATTTTGGCACCATTGTTGTTGTCTCTGTCACTACTAGCTTCTTAGCCAGCATGAGTTTTTTACCTGCTCTAATCAAAGTAACCAAGCCAGCATTTATAACGGGCGTCAGCACAAAAACTAAAACGCCTGCCTTAAAGTGGGTACGAATTTCATCGGTAATATTGCTAGTCGGTGCACTGGGCAGTTTGATTATAAGTCCGAACACGCAAGCATCTGGGTTACCTAACGCCCTAGATGTCGTATCTAAGGTAAATGCGGTTGATGACGGTGAATATGTCACCAGACACCTTACAATGACCCTCACTGATAAACGCGGAAAGACACGGGTACGTGAAACAACAGGCTACCGAAAGTATTTCGGTGAAGAAAAGAAGACTATTCTGTTTTATCAAAAACCAACCAACGTTAAAGGCACATCCTTCATGACCTTTGACTATCCACAAGCACCTGCCTCCAACGTGGAAAAAGATGATGATCAATGGCTTTATTTACCCGCGCTAAGAAAGGTCAGACGAATCTCAGCATCCGATCGGGGTGACTATTTTCTGGGTACCGACTTTACCTATGAGGATATTAAATTAGAAGGAAAGCTAGCCCCTCAGGACTACGATTTTGAATCACTTAAGCTGGAAACACTACAGTTTGATGCCAGTGTAAGCTTCGACACAATCCTTGTAAGAGGCACGCCTAAAACGGACGACATTAGTAAGGAGCTTGGTTATGGTAAAACCGAGTTTTGGGTAGACAGAGGCACTTGGCAGATTGTGAAAGCCAACTATTGGGATATAAAAGGAAAACCACTTAAAACACTGACCATTTCAGATATCAGAAAAGTGGACGGCATTCTTACCCGACACAAACTCGTTATCGACAATCATAAAACAGGCCATCACACTGAGTTTTTATTTAGCGAGGTAGACTATAAATCCCCCGTCAAAGAAAGCTTGTTTAGTAAACGAGCAATGAAGAAGGGGAAATAACATGAACAATAAAACCCTAGTATCTGCCACTCTGTTGATGGCTTCACAAGCGGTATCACAAAATGTTTCTGCCGAGCTTTCGGCTATTTTGGAGCATGAATTGGCACTGGATAACAATGGCCATGGCCAGAAATTTGAAACACTATTTGAGCCTGAGTGGAACTATTCAGCATCAGATAACATAGATATGACACTCATTGGTCGAGTTAGATTAGATGGACTAGATAAGCTCGGGCCAAGTGAACAAAGACCCGATAACTACGGCCACATAAATGGGCCGCTAGTGTCTGGAACTCATGGAGAAATTAGCATTCGTGAATGGTATTTCGACAGCGAATTTGGAGGTGCCTACGGGCGCCTCGGTAAACAGCAAGTGGTTTGGGGGCAGGCCGATGGTTTAAAAATATTAGACGTGGTAAACCCACAAAGTTTCAGAGAGTTTATTCTCGATGATTTTGATGACTCTCGTATACCACTATGGATGGCTAACGTTGAAGTACCAATAGGTGACGATAACAGTTTGCAAGTGCTATGGATTCCAGATCTAACCTATCACGAGTTTGCAGAAGAGGGCACCGTTTATGAGGCCACTAGCCCCTTATTAGTACCTCAGTTACCCAGCAACACTCCACTAATACAATTTGATAAAGAAAAGCCATCATCAGCAATTAGTGATAGTAATGCGGGTCTGCGCTATTCAATGTTTTACGATGGATGGGATCTGACATTCAATTATCTTTACCATTACCATGACATGCCGGTTTTGTATCAAAGTATCGACGCAAGCGGCGTATCAATCAATTCTGTTTATGAGCGAAATAATTTACTGGGAGCTACCGCAAGTAATGTATTTGGCGACTTTACCTTACGCACTGAAGTCGGATATAGCAGCGACACATACCACTTAAGCACTAATTTGAATCAACAAGGTGTGCATCAGTCTGCCGATTTTTCATCGGTTGTTGGCCTGGATTGGCAAGGCCTAGAAGACACCCTACTTAGTGTACAGTGGTTTCAAAGTCATTTATTTGAGTATGACGATACGGTTATTCGCCCACAAAACAATCATATCGCCTCACTGCTATACAAACGAACTTTCCAAAATGAAACTTGGACCCTAGACATTTTAACCCTGCATGGTTTTGATCAGGATGACGGCTCAGTACAAGCACAGTTAAGCTATATGCTTGAAAGTAATATTAAGATATGGGTAGGCAGTGATATTTTTTACGGAGGAGAAGCAGGTCTATTTGGTCAGTTCAAACATGAAGATCGCGTAACCATGGGGTTTGAATGGGGCTTCTGAAGTTAAACGAGGAACCTGCTCATATTCAAGTGTTATGCTTACTGCCTGAGTGTGGCGCTGCAGTATAATACTTGCCTAAAATCAGTATCAAAATACCACCTAAAACCAATGAGGCAGAAACGAACAAACGCAAAGTTAGGTCCTCAGATACGAATATCACCCCGCCCAAAGCGGCTATTACAGGCACTAACAATTGAAGAGCCGCTGCTTGCATACCTGAAAGTCCACCCAGAGCAATATACCAAATGGTATAACCAACCCCCGATGCAATGCCACCCGATAATACCGCAAGAAAAACACCTTCGACGGAATAGTTAGCATTGCTAATTGTAACGATTAATAAAATAACCACCAGAGGAATTGTCCTGAAAAAATTATAACCCGTATCCATCAAAGGGTTATTTGAACCACGCCCCATAAGGGTATAAATACCCCATGCAATCCCCGCAATTGTCATGAGTACAAACCCCATAAGCGACGGCGTCGTTACTCCAGGCAAAATCAGATAAACAAACCCAGAAAAAGCAATACTGATACCTAGCCATTCAGTAAAGTGTAATCGAGCCCCTGAAATAAGAGACAGTAATACCATGGTAATTTGCACAGAGCCAAACAAGATAAGTGCTCCAGTACCTGTATCCAGAGTAATATAGGCAAACGAAAAGGTTGTCGCATAAAGGAAGAGCATAAAACCAGCAGTCCAACTCCCCTTGCTGGAGAAGCCCTTTTTAGCGCTACTTGCGCTTATAATCATCAGTAAAACAGTAGCACCTGATAGCAACCGAATAATCGTAAAACTAGCCGCATCTATGGTACTTTCACCTAATGCCAACCGGCACAGCACCGAATTTGCAGAAAATGCAATAAGTGCTAAGCCAGTAAACATTATTGTTTTTAACATATTATGTAACTACTCTCCGATTACACACTTCGAGTAAATTTCACCCTCGATTATGTGCCAATTCAAAATTTTGCACAGGCCCAATAGGAACAATACCTGTTGGGTTAATGGATAAATGACTGCCATAGTAATGGGCTTTTGTGTACTCCAAGTCAACAGTTTCTTTGACGCCCGCAACCTGATAAAGCTCTCTCAAATAACCACTAATATTGGAATATTCACTTAGTTTCTGGCGATTACATTTAAAGTGCCCGTGATAAACCGCATCAAAGCGAATAAGAGTGGTGAACAAGCGCCAGTCGGCTTCAGTAATCTGCTCCCCTACCAAATAGCGTTGAGATGCTAAACGAGCCTCTAGCCAATCCAGTGTATCAAATAGTTCTTCATATGCATGATTATAAGCGGCTTGTGTTGTAGCAAACCCGGCACGATAAACACCGTTGTTTATATTATGATAAATACGGTCATTTACGGCATCAATTTCACTGCTTAGCGATGCGGGGTAATAGTCATCTAGATTACCCGTTAACTCATTAAATGCTGAGTTAAATATGCGGATAATTTCTGCTGACTCATTATTAACAATCGTCTGAGTCTTTTTATCCCAAAGCACCGGTACCGTCACCCTCCCCTCGTAATCGGGGGCCCCCTTAAGGTAAAGCTGATACATGTATTGAAGTTGATAGAGAGAATCGCCTTGTTCACCAAACTCCCAGCCCTGCTCCAGCATTTTAGGTTCAACAATACTTACAGAGATAAAATCTTCAAGCTGCTTCAGCTTTCTGAAAATCAATGTACGATGCGCCCATGGACAAGCCAGGGATACATACAGGTGATAGCGTCCTTTTTCAGGTGTATATGTAGCGCCTTTATCCGTTGAAATGGTGTGTCTAAAACGGCTATCTTGACGTACAAATTCACCTTTTGACTGTTCAGTCTCGTACCATTGATCAACCCACTGGCCATTAACGATTAAACCCATTTCGGTCTCCTTTGTATTACAATAAATTGATTGAAATATACTATACAGTCAATTATATATAATAATATTAGATGGATTATTCAGTATTTTAATCATAATCAATCAATTTAATAGATTAATAGTACAAGCATTAACGCAGAGTATCTCAATTGTAATGCGTACACATTGACAAGTGACCATCAGTCATTAGAATTAAAACTCAACCCATTTATGATATATAACCTCCATGAAACAGAGCCTGTATACAACCATTGTTTTTGCATTGTTAGCATCACTGATTGCTTGTAGCTCCAAACCATTCACACCAACACAAGCAGCCCTCACGGCTAATGGAAGTGAGTGTGTAGTTTTAGTACACGGCCTATGGCGCAGTGGCTTCGCTATGCGTAGCATCGCAAGCGATCTTGAGGATTATGGCTTCCACACTATAAGCATTGACTACCCATCCACCGAAATGGAAATACCCGAATTAGCTAAGCAGTATTTGCCTAACGGCATTCAAAGCTGTAAGGAAACGGGAGCACAACAGGTTCATTTGGTCACCCACTCAATGGGTGGCATTCTGGCTCGCCAGTACCTGCAGTCCAACGCACTACCTAAAGGCAGTAGAGTCGTTATGCTCAGTCCGCCAAATCAGGGCTCTAAACTTAGCGAAAAGTTTGGTGAATATTGGTGGTACCAATGGATGACCGGCCCAGCAGCCAGTTCCTTAACGCAAAAAGAAAACGGCATTATTAAGCACTTACAAGAGATTGACGAACCGGTAGGTATCATTGCCGCATATAGAGAATGGAGCCTCTGGCCTGAAGGCTGGTTACCCTCCCCCAATGACGGTACAGTCTCGGTAGAAAGCATGCAGTTAACAGAAATGGACGATTTAATCCTGATAAATAGCGGTCACGCTACCATGCGTTACCAAGATGAAATACAGCAACAAATTCGTCACTTTCTGGTAAAAGGTTCTTTTTTACATCGTCAAGTTGCTAGAAAATAACTGATACAGTGTTTTCATTGAAATCTCTACTCAACGTGAGGTTAAGTAGAATGCCATATACTAGAAACACTCTATGTCTGCCTCTTGTGGAGAAAAGGTACTCCTCATTAATGCTGAGTATGCCGCGTTAGAGTATTCACATTGAAAGCCTTTAGTCAGAAAACAGCCATGAGCCGATCTTTGAGGTATGAACAATTAGCCCAAATCTGAAGTTTTTCGGTGCTTCAAACTACGTATTTATAATCTTGAAACCGGACATGCCGAAGCAATCGAGTCTGACCCCATGCTTCTCCAGAATCCCGACTTCTTCAGCTATCGGCCAAAAGCAGTTATTGGGCGTACTGAATATTGATGAGCCGTAGCGCTAGGTTTTGGCGGTTAGCGTTCCTTCTTCATATGAGGTTTATCGTTAACCTCAGGCGGAAAATATCTTTTTAAATAATGGCAACTCAGTCTCCCTCCCAAAGTTTCAGCACGCCCTAATTGTTTTTATCTATTTACTACTCTGTAATTCTCTGCCGTAAATCAATAAAACCACGAGGTCATCAATAATATTAAAAAAATCTGTATGAGTCACTTTCACATAACCAAAAGCTGTATCACCGACATAGGCGTAATTTGAATCAGAGCCATTTAGAATTGCGTAACGTTTAAATCCGCCATAAGTCACTGGAATAATCATAGGAAATTCAGCGGAAGGCATCTTATTATTCAATATTTTCGTAAAGTCTGCTTTACTTACTTTAAACCCTCCTGCCTCAATACCTAAGCTATTCAGGTAATATTTCATATCTACAAATGAAATACCTCGTTGACTATTTCTTTCTATATGCCTTTGCGTGAGGATACCATCCCTCGTCTCTTGCTCGGTTAGATTGGTAAGAAATTTGGTATTTAATATAATTGCAATTGAAGCAGCTCCACAACTCCGCTCAATTTCACAAACCAATAATCCATCACTGCTTTTAACAGAGTGTTTTGGATAATGTGAGTCAAACTTACCATACTTAAATTCAGTATATTGGGTGGTATCTAGACCACTTTCAGAAGAACATGCACCTAATAAAAACACCCGTAAAATCAATTGACACTCAAGTCGTTGCTAAATCAGAAAGAAAGTATTTTGACGGCATTAGTCAAACTAAAAAAGCGTCTCGCTTTGAGTATTTCCTATACCAAAAAGCAGAACAATTATTTCATTCGAATACGCTAACCGTTGTTGAAAGTGAGAAAAATAGAAGTCTTGAATCTGATTTAATTCCGCACAATGAATGGGTAGAAGGAAAGTCTGAAGTCATCGAGAAAGCAGGTCTTAATAAGATGGCTGAACCGATTAATGACATGCTGCAAGCCAGACAAGATCGGTTAAGCAAAAAAATGGAAACAGTCAGTCAGCATATATTCAGTGGTGATAATAAATTCGTTGAGTTTCTTCCAGGTAAAAATGAACTCAGGTGGTCAATACCTAGTAGACGATGGAAGCAATCAATTGATAACCCCATTTACAGTCAAATTCAGCATATGGGTATTGTTGAACTGATGACGTTCGTTAATCAAAAGACGGGATATTTGGATGAGTTTTCACATATATCCGCAGGTAAAGATTCATCTAATATTAGCAATGACGATCTAATCGCCTGCATTTTGGCGAACGGCACGAATTACGGTCTATTTAAAATGGCCAATATTTCAGATAGGTCTGTTGGTAAACTGAGAGGTGTTGAAGAAAGCTACATTCGGTTTGATACATTAAAAGGTGCAAACGACCATATATCCAATACCATTGCATCACTCCCCATCTTCAGTCATTACCATATAGATGACAATCAGCTCTTTTCGAGCATTGACGGTCAAAAATTCGAATGCAGAATCAATACATTCAAAGCTAGGTATTCATCTAAAGATTTTTTTAAAGGGAAAGGGGTTTCTGCGCTGACCTTGGTATCTAATCATGTGCCGGTGAACACAAAAATTATTGGCGCAAACGAGTATGAAGGCCATTTTGCTTTTGATCTGCTGTATAACAATTCTTCAGATATTCAGCCAAATGTTCTATCTACAGATAATCACGGTACCAATAACGTCAATTTCGCGATATTGGATATATTTGGTTATCGTTTCGCGCCACGTTATGCCAAGGTAAAGCGTATTTTCTTTGATCTGTTTGAGGTAACTGAAGAAAATGGAGGCTGTATCTGCCTTAAGAAGGAAATCAATCACGCTTTAATAATGGATGAGTGGGATGCCATTCAACATATCATTTGTTCTCTTAGTCGCAAAACAGCAACCCAAAGTACAATTATTCGAAAACTGAGCAATGGCAAAAGTCGAACACTAAAAGCCTTGCATGAATATGATCGACTGATAAAGAGCCTCTATGTATTGGACTATATCGATAATGCAACGCTTCGTCATTATGTCCAGCAGGCTCTGAATCGTGGAGAAGCTTACCACCAGTTGAGGCGTGCTATTGCTTCTGTGAATGGTAATCGTTTTCGAGGTGGGAATGACTACCAGGTTTCACAATGGAATGATTGTGCTAGATTAATTTCAAACTGCATTATTTACTATAACTCAGCACTACTTTCTGCATACCTTCTAATCAATGAGAAAAATGGTCGTCACGACATTGCCGAGTATATATCCCAATTATCACCGGTAGCCTAGCAGCATATTAATTTGAATGGTGAATACTCATTTAATCAAGAGAAAGCAGAAATTGATTTAGTTGGTCTGCTTAATGACATACAACCATTTAATAATAATGATATTCCAAATGCAGCGTAATTTAGCACCTATGCCCTAGGAACGTATAATTGACGGATTATCGAATAGCAGACTCTAATGTCTGTTTTTGCTAGAAAGCTCTGACAAACGAACATTTTGAAGCTTAGTCTTCAATTTAAATGCGTTGAATAATGATTACTTTGTACAGAAAGTGAGCACCTTAGTTTTGGTATAACTCACTTCATTGGTGAGTAATAGCAGTGCTTTCTAATGTACGCTACCAGGCGTAAAGCGAACCCTTTTTGAACGTCAGAAAACCGCTGACTTTGAGAAAACGAACCTTTTTAATATTTTTTTTCAGTCATAAACAAAGGCAGGCTTCTAATGAGTTGAAAAATTAATAAATTATCATGGATAATAAAATAGACTATGATTTAAAACCATTAAATTAAGGGGGGATTATGGCTATTAAAAGGGTTTTTGTTCTTGCTGCTGGATTTACCATCATGATTTTTTCGGTGAGTGTAAACGCTGAAGATATTCAACATAAATCAGGTTATGAAACGCGAGCACCTTTTGCTGGGCCAGCCTCTGTTGAGGCTCAGCTTGAAGAAGAAGATAGGCTCACCGAGCCATTGTTTGTTTGGGAGTCAATTGATGATGGGCTTCAGCCTTGGTTCGATTTTAAGCGTTCCATCTATGAAAACTCAGGTTTTCGTTTTGGCGTTTATTACAATGCGCTTTATCAACATGCATCTGCAACCTTACCTGATGATTCAGCGACGAATACCATCTATGAGGATTCTAGTGCGTTAGGTATCTTTCGTATTAACGGTGCATGGGAAGTTGTTGGTCGCGGTACAGAGGATACCGGCACCATCTATTTTAATATTGATAATCGACACAAGCTTGGTACTGATATTGCGCCTGCTGATCTAGCGGGTGAGGTCGGTTATGCAGGTATGACAGGTACGCTATTCTCTGATGTGGGTACTGTACTGGTTGATTTGAACTACCAGCAAAAAATCAATAATAGTCACGGTGGTTTTATTTTAGGTCGTTTTGATCCTAACGATTATGTATTTGTATCAGGTTATGCCAATCCCTGGACAGCATTCCAAAATGTCGCCGTTCTTTTTAATCCATCGGTTGCACTGCCAGATGCTAGCTGGGGCTTAGGATTTGGTCATTGGCTCAATGATAGCTTCTATGCACTTGGCACGGTCAATGATGCCAATGGTTATTTAACCGATGAACTAGCGTTCTTTGATGGCGGTACAGAATTTTGGAAGGCTCTAGAGTTTGGCTGGTCTCCATCCAGAGACCAGCGTTTTACCCGTCAGATAAATATCAGTTTCTGGCACGTGGATGAGCGTGACGATATCACAAACGATGACAGCTACGGGGTTGCGGTGTCTGCCAATTGGTTATTTGCGAACAATATCATGCCGATTTTTAGAATGGGCATCTCTGATGGTGAAACGCCCATTTATAATGAAACGGTCACATTAGGCCTGACCTATAAGTTGGATAATCGCACTGATGAGTTAGGTTTTGCTGTCAACTGGGGGAACCCAGCGACGGATAGCTTGGATGATCAGATTACCTCAGAGCTTTTCTACAAATTACAGTTGGCTCAAAATATTGCCATTACACCTAGCGTACAATATTTAATAGATCCTGCGCTGAACCCAGAAGAAGATAGTCTTACTATTATTGGGCTTCGATTTAGATTTACACTTTAAGTAAGTAAAAATAAACTTATGAATATAATTGTATTAAAAAGCTTATTTTTAATCAGCAGCATAAAGAAGTGCTAGTCGATACTAAACTAACTGCTCGATTAGTGGTATATAACAGTGCTGTCATTAACAATAGTATGCTGAAATTGATGCAAAACATTACCTGAAGAACAGAAGACGCCGCCAAGAGTCTGGTATAGCTTAAACATCCCCGCCGTTATCGTTTCCGACAAATTATTTTGATACGCGAAAATGGAATCACAGGCAGACAAAATATGTAGTTGGACTATTTGTTGTTGGTTTGGTGTTAGATAGGCAAAGCTGGATACATCAAAACATTGAAAGTTAAACTTTGGTTGGTGCCCTCGATGATTATAATACCGGTGAAGTTCGTGGTTTTAGGTTAGGGGCAATCGGCACGATAAATATACTGATAAAATTACTTATATTATTTTTGGTGCAACCAATGCGTACAATAGAGAATTTGATGATGACGGTGATGAGGATTTTAACTGACTCGATTACCGTTTAGACTTTCCTTTATCTGCGGATCTCACATTGAGTGTAGGTAAATAGAAAGAACCTATTTCAATGGAGAGGGCAACAGGACTTAACTATTTTGAAATACAGGAACGCTCAGTTGTTGGCCGTTGCTGAGAATTAGTAGACGCTTATACATTTTGCTCAAATAGAAAAATTCAGCCAATCTGATTATTGAATTAATAAAGGCTCTAGAGCAAAAGCGTTACCTATTTCATATGCAAAATTAGAAGGATTGGATTAACGCAACGGAGTTAAAGCGGCACCTTTTTGAACTTAAATATACTGCATATTTTATTACAAAAGCGATATCTTTTTATTCGGTAAATCATTAAGTTTAAGTATTGATTCTGAGCAAGGGTCATCACTCATAATCATCATTTAAGTGCTATGCCAACCGAAATTCAAACCGTCGAAAATGATTTGCTCTTGTTTATTGCGAGCTCTTTTTTATCGATTGTTTAGACTAAAGTCACAAGATTGATTAACTGAAAATATATTCCTTCAAGGCGAGAGCCAAGAACGTATTGCGGCAATTTCTAATTGGAAAGCGTCTAAATTATTCACCAACAAAGAGAGAGCGGCACTGGCTGCATCTGATGACATAACCAATATCTCAGCCTCTGGGCTAAAAGATGAGACTTACAAAATCATAGGTGAGTTTTTTAGTGAGGAAGAAATAGTTCAGCTTATAATGCTCTGCACGCTCATCAACGCCTGGAACCGCATGGGGGTTTCAATGGCTGGTGAATAATCTAACTGCAAGTATGTGTTTCATAACGGCCTACTACCAAGGTATAGGCGTGCATAAGTGCAGCTGATATATTATGACGGGCAAAGCCAGATAAATTAAATAACGAAAACTATGCGTTCTTAACACAGTTAAACTAAACTTTTATTCGGTAATAATTATAATTTAAACAGGGATAGGGATAGGGTAATGCAAAAAAATTCATCTAGGTTGAATTTGACGATATTGCTTAGCGCCTCTGCATTAGCGCTTTCAGCATGTAATAACATGTCAAAAAACATCAACAACGAAATACAAAATGTAGGAACCTCCCCCTACACTAACTGCTCCTTTGACGCGTCAGCATCAAGCGAAGTCTTCGACACCGTGATTATCAATGGCCGAGTGATGGACCCTGAGTGTAACTTTGATGGACCGCGTAATGTGGGCATCAAAAATGGCGAAATCGTCCTGATTACGGCAGGAGAAATAACCGGTAAAGAGGTGATTGATGCAAAAGATCACGTTGTAGCCCCCGGTTTTATCAATACTCACAGCCATTCGTTTACCCCCTTTGAACAACGCATGATGGCGCACGACGGTACCACCAGCATTATAGATACCGAGCTAGGTGTTTCTGATATCGATATTTTTTATAAAAAATATAAAGATAACTCGTTGCTAAATTATGGAGTGGGTATTAGCCATGAAGAAGTTAGGCGAGTGGTAATGGACGGTTTAACACTGGAAGAAACGTCTGACCCAAGCTTTATTCTTCGCTCTCGCGGGCTCGCCGAAAAGAAAAACTCAAGAAACTGGTCACTGAGCATCTCCTCACCAAAGGAACATGAAGAAATCCTTAGATTGTACGATAAAGGCATGCGCGACGGTGCCATTTCAGTGAATAGCACCGTGGGTTATATGGGCTACTCAGTGCCAACATACGAAATTTTTGACCTACAAAAAATGGCGAAAAAGTACGACCGATTTTTTGGCGCACATACCCGTTACGGCACCATTGAATCTTTACCGCAAAACTACTCTTTAGGCGTTAGAGAGATCGTCTCCAATGCCGTCGCACTTGATGGCGCACTAATTCTATCGCATATGCAAAGTCAGAATTGGCCAGAAACGTATGAGCTTTGCCAACGCCTTCAAGAACAAGGCAAGGTCATGTTTTGTGAATATTATCCATCTATTTACGGCACGCCAAACATCGCCACACCGCAACTCTTGCCGGACAAAATCAAGCTTAACAATGGCGACCCTACTAAAATGATTATCGACCCAAGAACGGGTAAATATTTCGAAAGTTGGGAGTCGTTCTTTGCGCTACAAAAAGCAAAACCATCTGAAATGGTCTTTATTGAAATGCGCGATGAAGCGTGGTCAACACAATGGGTGCACATGAAAGATGTCGCCCTCGCCAATGATGTTGTTACTTACATTACCCCTGAGGGTGGAGTTCTACCTGAAGATGCTGACCCATCTGAATACGGTGGTCACCCGCGTAATGCCCGCACTTATAGCTATATTTTCCGTATGGCACGTGAGGAAGGTTTACCGCTAATGCATACGGTTTATAATGCCTCTTATACGCCAGCGAAGTATTTCTCTAAAGTTGGACTATTTCAAAAACGCGGTCGACTTCAACCGGGCATGATTGCCGACATTACTATTTTCCATCCTGAGAATATAGCTGATGCCGCGACGCTTAAAATAGGTGAGCGAGGATTCTTTTCTAAAGGGATCCCTTATGTCATGGTTGGTGGTTCGTTAGTGGTTAACAACGGTAAAGATACTCTTGGTATGCGCCCAGGCCAACCAATTCGTTACGATGTAATCACTGAAGGTGAAGTTAGCAGCGAATTGAATGATAAAAAATATCAATGGCATGCCGACCTACCGGGATATGATGAGTCACGTCATACTTATCCTACGCCAAAGCCTCATGACCATGAGCACTAAAATTACTGCCTATTGTCTGTATTTTTATTGTTAGAAATAGATGTAATCGACGTGGTGGCACATGGATGTGTCACCGTTGAGTTGCCTGTATGTCAGTCTTAGCTAATCTCAATTCCTGAATTCATTCTTTATGTTCCTGGTGAAGCATAAGTAGACAAAAAGAAATTTTTGTTCAATCGCTCGGTTTAATTCACAACTATTTTTAAGGTACACCAATATGAAAAAATATAAGAAATCACTTTCACTATTTATCCCGTCGTTAGTATCAATGTGCCTTACTCTTAATAGTTACGCTGCTGTTGCCACTTTACCCCCGCAAACATTATTTAAAAATGTGCACGTATGGGATGGCACCAGTGACGGCATTACCAAAAAAATCAGCGTTTTAGTTGAAAATAACACCATCAAAAAAGTTCGAGCTTCAGATGATGACGCTCATGCAAAGGCACACATAGTCAATGGCAATGGCCGTATTTTAATGCCAGGCTTAATCGACTCACATGTACACTTTAATATGATGCTGATACCTGACGGTATACCGGGCCTAGAAACATCCACATGGGAACAATATGGCGCGTTAGCGATGGTGTCTGCTCGCGAGTACATAATGAGTGGTTTCACCACTGTTCGTGATCTCGGTGGTATGGGCGTTGGCTATAAAAAGGTTATTGACAGTGGTATAGCCGCTGGGCCTAGAATTTATGCTGCGGGGACTTTTATTTCTCAAACTTCAGGGCACGGTGATTTTCGTTTAGGCAGTCAACCAGCAGGTAGCTCTAATGCTGAAAAGTTACGTATAACAGCATTAGCTGATGGCGTACCTGAAGTTTTAAAAGTAACCCGAGAAAATTTTGCTAATGGCTCAGCTTTTGTGAAACTTATGGTTGGTGGTGGTGTAAGCTCTGAAAAAGATCCGCTACATTCTGAGCAATTTACCGATGCTGAAATTTCTGCTGTAGTAGATACAGCTGAGAAATGGAACAGTTATAGCGCTGCACATGTATATCATGCCGACCATATAAAAAGAGCATTAAGATTAGGCATTGAGTCAATTGACCACGGCCATTTTATTGATGATGAAGGAATGAAACTGCTGGTTGAAAAAAATGCATTTTTATCTACCAACTTAGCAGCCTTTTCTCAGGAAGTATTAGACCACCCTGTATACGGAAATCCTAATGGCCCGCAATACCCTAAAATGATGCAATTTTTGTCGAGAGGTGAAGGCTTTAAAAAATTAGCTAATAAATACAAACCGAAAATGGTTTTTAATACAGATATTGTTTTATCAACTTTACCGGTAACAAGAGCCGTTCGTGATAATGCAATGTATATGCATGCTGACATGTTTGGTAATTTAGCTGCCTTAAAAGCGATGACCTCAGTTGGTGGCGAGCTTGCCCAAGCCACAGGTCAAAATAACCCTTATCCGAAAAAACTAGGTGTTATTGAAGAAGGTGCATACGCAGATATTATTTTAGTTGATGGTAACCCACTTGAGGATATAACCGTATTAGGTGCTCATGAAGTGATTTTTACAAGGAAAGAAATGCGTGGTGAAACAGTTGATTCCATTGATTTTATTATGAAAGGTGGCAAGGTTTATCATAACGATCTGTAGTTTTTATCGATAAGTTAACAAGTGAAATGCACCACTTTACCCTAGTTTTTTTTAGTTTGGAGAATAGAATGTTAAATATAGACAAGCTTAATTTTTGTAGGCTATTTCTCGTATTGTGCACTGTGATATTTTTTACTGGTAAAGTGCATGCTGAAAATACTAATGACAACCTGCGACACTTTTTATTTATTGGTCAGCCAAGTGCTGATGGTTGGGCCTATGCGATGAAAAATCCAGAGGATAGAAAAGCAGTGGTACAAAAAGGTTTTCAAGCCATTGGTGGTGATGTTGTGAGTTATTATTGGGGGCTTGGTGATGGTAAAAACTACATTACAGTAACAATACCGAGTAATAATGAGCTTATTCAGGCAATTTATTTAATGCGGATGCCAACTGGCATTTTAGATTCATACCAAATGATTGAATTGATGCCATCGGATCAAATGACAAAAGCATTAAAACTATCAAGTAGTATGATGGCTAGTGATAAAAGCATTAAGAGATAATTAATCTATATTAATTGTTGGAGGGCTGTTTTTGAATTTAAACTACATAAGCCAAATGAACGCTTTTGCTCACTTTCTTTGGCTTTTCTAAGCAATTTCTTCGATCTCAATAATGTTCGCTTTGTGCTTAGGCTGTGTGAAAACTCGAATTCAAACTATAAAGGGACTTAAATCAGTCACAGGACGCACTTTAAGCCCTATTGGTTTTTTAATTTTACATCAACGTTTGTTAACATAATATTAACGGTTAAAAACAATATAGAATATATTGCTGGATCTACGGCGCATTTATATCAAAATACTCTTAGTGCTACTGATGTTTAGGGTTAAATATTCGAGGCTTTTGAATATGATAAAATAGGTTGTTATTTTATCTCAGCAGAAGTCGATAATATAGCTTCTTTATGCGCAACAAATACGGCAAGTATTTTTGCAATTTTACTGTCACTGGCATTTTCCGTTAAGCTATGAGTAACCCCCGGTGGCTCTGTCCATACATCTCCTTTTTGGTACGTTTTTATTTCTTCATCATTTAATTGTGAACGAACAGTTCCTTCTAAAACGTAAACAAAAACAAACCCTTGGTGTTTATGTGCAGGTACACTCATATTAGTAGCTAGCTCTATCCTTACTGAAGTTAATTGGTGCTGAGGAATATTAGCTAACGCATCAACAGTTAATAACTCTCTTTTTACAGCTGCATTGTCTTTATCTCCATGCGCATAACTAGTACTCGATATAAAACTCAAAAGTAGAGTGAAGCAAAGTATTAATATTTTATTTGATAAAATATGAATCATTATTTTCCTCTTTGTAACGTGATTTTTTGTGAAATTAACCCGCCATTGATACGCCCATTCTGTTCCAAGCGTTAATGACAGCGATTAACATGATCAGTTGAGCCATTTCTTCATTAGATAAATATTGAGCGGCACTTTGATAAACGTTTTCAGGAATACCACTAACTGAAATATGTGTTAATGCGTCTGTTACTGCTAATACGGCTTTTTCTTGCTCTGAGAATAGCTCACTTTTTCGCCAATCAGACAATGCAGCAATTTGTTGATCACTAACCCCTAATTTTTTAGCGGCATCAGAGTGCATGCCAATACAAAATTGACAGCCATTGATAAGTGACGCTCTAATGCGGACTATTTCTTGTAATGCAGAATTAATGGTTGATGTTGCAATATATTTTTCTAAACCAAACATAGCATTATATGCTTCTGGTTGTGCTTCTTGAATATTTACTCGGCTCATGGTGAATCCTTATTTATCTGTAAATATGAATGTTTTCATTGAAATGATTATAGCTTATAGACTTTAGTGATAGAATTGCATTAATTTCAAAATACTAATATCTAAATAGCATTAATGAAAAGGGTAACGCTTTGCTAAAAATTAAGTTAGAAGAACTAGAGATTTTTGATTCGGTGGTAAAAAATGGCAGTTTTATCAAAGCGGCAGAACAAATAAATGTTGCTTCTTCTGTGGTTAGCCGAACCATTAAAAAATTAGAAATAAAATTAGAAACTACTTTATTCAATCGTACGACACGGAGAGTTTTTTTGACACAAGAAGGGCAATGGCTGTTAGATAAAGCAAGTGATTTAATTAACCAAGCCCAAAGTGTCGAATCATTTTTATTAGATAAACATCAACCCCCTAGTGGCACTATTACTGTTGATGCAGCAACACCTTTTGCTATTCATGCTATAGCACCATTGATTGCGAACTTTAATCGTGTATATCCTAAATTGCGGGTTATTTTACAATCGAATGAATCGAATGTTGATTTAATCGCGAGAAAAGTTGATATAGCAATAAGAATAGGTCAATTAGAAGACTCTAGCTTAAAAGCAAGAAAACTAGGTGATGCCTATCGTGCTTTATATGCTTCTCCTGAATATATTCAAGAGTTTGGAGCACCAAAAAATGCGGAAGAGTTGAAAAAACATAAATGTTTAGGGTTTATCAAACCACAGAAATTAAATGTATGGCCGATATTTAATCCACATGAGCAGGGAACAAAGGTAACCCCTAGCACTTTTGCTGATAACGGTGAAACAATCAAACAACTGGCGGTAAATGGCTGTGGTATTGCTTGCATATCATCATTCACGGTTATTGAAGATGTAAAATTAGGACGATTATTACCTGTTTTATCGGATAAAATAATTGATCAACCTATACCAATATTTGCAGTGTTTTATTCAAATAATGAGATGAATAACCGACTAAGGTGCTTTCTTGATTACCTGGTAGAACATGTGGTCTTTTAGAGTAATTATAAATATTTAAAGAATTTTTTATATTTACTCTTCGGTTATAAACATGGAGATACAAATGGTATCTTTTCATTTCTTTCGTGTGATTTTTTAATTCATCCATATCAATTTCAAAAAACTTAGAGCTAATAAAGTAGGTGAGGATAATATATATTCAATATATGCTGACCTACCCCCCTCCAGTTTTAGTCATATTGAAACTTCCGCTATGAGTCTAAAGTTGACTACATTAAGATGAATACTGATGAAGAAAAAGACGAGATATGCATAAAATCGCACTAACCTCGGTCATGTTCAACCTAGCCAAATTGCCTTCACCAAACTTTAACCTTGTTTGTATTTATTTAAAATCATCTGCGCTTGTTTTGTTGACTGTTCGGTGCATACTTCTTAGTACCTTCACTTTACAGGAATAAGTCTGTGCAAGCAGAGCAGGTAGAGATTTCAAACTTTCTTTCCCAGCATCGCCCCTTTGATGAACTACCTGTCGAAGCGCGTGACATTTTGGCGCAATCGATAGAAATCTCTTACTTTCGAGCAGGAACCGAAATTGTACGTTTTCGTGAATCTATTGAAGACTTATATGTCGTTCGCAGTGGCTCTGTGGAAGTCTTTCGTCGTAATGGAGAGCTTCATAATCGTTTGGCTGAAGGAGGTATTTTTGGCCAAATGGGCTTACTGATGAATGGCAAGGTGCGTTTCCCCGTAAAGGCGCTAGATGATACCTTGGTGTACTGCATTCCAGATGAACTATTTAAACGCTATTGCGCTGAATACGACGATTTCGCAGACTACTTTGAGGTGGATGAAGCTGAAATTTTAAGAGACACTATTTCTCGCTCAGTAGAGTTGAGTGATCTTACTACGGCTAAAGTAAAGACTATTTTAACGAGGCCACTTGTGATGGCGCCACCTGACTGGACCGTTCAGCAGGCTGCCAAGTATATGGGTGAACAAGACGTATCCTTCTTATTAGTCTGTACGACAAGCTCTCTATCCGGCGAAGCAGAGTCAGGTTTGAAGGGTATTTTGACTGATCATCATTTACGACAAAGTATTGTGGCGGATGGGTTGCCGCTAACGACACCTGTAAGTGACGTGATGTCATCATATTTTAAAGTACTTGATTCTAAAGCCTACGTGTTTGAAGCCATGTTTATGATGCTGAGATTTAAACTTCAGCAGCTTCCTGTTATGCATCGACTTGAGCCCATTGGCGTCTTGACCCTTTCTGATATTCTTCGCTATGAATCACAAAGCAGTTTGCTGTTCGTTAAAGGCATTTTTGCGCAGCAGACAGTGAAAGATCTTAAGCTTTATGCCAAACAATTACCCTCCGTATATGTGCGGATGGTAAATGAAGATGCTAACTCACATATGATAGGGACTGCGATGGCGGTGATTGGCAGGTCGTTTAAGCAGCACTTGTTGAGTCTTGCTGAAGAAGAGTTAGGCCCCCCACCCGTACCCTATTGTTTTTTGGCCTTAGGCTCAATGGCGAGAGACGAGCAGTTACTCGTGACGGATCAAGATAACGCCTTACTTTTAGATAACGATTATAGGCCGAAAGAACATGAAGAGTACTTTGTAAAGCTTGCAAAATATGTGTGTGATGGTCTGGCAGCATGTGGGTATGTTTATTGCTCCGGCGATATTATGGCAACCAACCCTCAGTGGCGTAAAACCTTTACACAATGGCAAGAATGCTTTGCAGATTGGATAGACAACCCTGAGCCGCAAGCTTTGCTAAATAGTAGTATTTTCTTTGATTTGGATGGTGTTTGGGGCGAAACAAAACTAGCAGATAGATTAAAGACCTTTGTGGCACAGCGTGCGAAAAACACCCCCCGTTTTTTAACGAGTCTGGCGCGCAATGCGCTTGGTAGAACTCCACCACTTGGGTTTTTTAAGAACTTTGTGATGGAACCTGATGGTCGACATGGCCAATCTATTAACCTTAAACGACGGGGTACTGCGCCTTTAAGTGATGTGATACGAGTACATGCGCTGGCTGTTGGGTCAGATGCTCAAAACTCCTTCGCAAGGTTGGACGATATTATCAACGCAGGGATATTGCCAGATGGAAAAGGTCGTGAATTGAGTGATGCTTTAGAATATATCTCCATGGTGCGTATTCGTCATCAGGCACATGATATAGAGCATGATGAAACGCCTGATAATACGATTAACCCAGAGCATTTATCCACCTTTGAAAGACGAAACTTGAGGGAGGCTTTCCAAATTTTGGATAACGCACAGCGGTTTCTAAAGTACCGATACCATTCTCAGAGCTCTTTAAAGTGACCGCTGTTCCGTCGCCATTAGCATGGCAAGAATATTATGCAGAGCAATCTCTAGAATGCAAAGACTTGCGCTTAAAAACGTTTTTTGAAGCTGGTGTGGTTGACCCCGAAACGCCTTTGAATGAAGTGCCTTTCGTAGCTCTGGATTTTGAAACGACAGGGTTGAATCCGCAGGAGCACGGCATTGTGAGTGCCGGAATGGTGCCCTTCACTTTGGCTCGAATTCGTTGTCAAAAAGCCAGTCACTTTATTGTGAAGCCTCGCCAAACTCTTTTGTCTGAATCAGTGACGATACACGGCATTACCCATTCCGATGTGCAGTCAGCTCCAGATCTAAATGATGTTCTGCATGAATTTCTACCCAAATTAGCAAATCAGGTTGTAGTGGTTCATTATCGAAAAATAGAACGAGACTTTTTAAACCTAGCTTTATTGGCGCGCATTCAAGAGCAGTTGTTTTTCCCCATGGTTGATACAATGATGTTAGAGGAGCAGATACTGCGAAAGCAACGAAGTGTTATTTCTAGATTGCTAGGATGGCGTTCGACTTTGTCTTTACGCTTACCTGACATACGCGAGCGCTATGGCTTGCCACGTTATCATCTGCACCATGCTATGACGGATGCCTTGGCAACAGCGGAACTACTGCAGGCACAGATCGCGCACCACTTTGATGAAAAGACCCCAATATCCCAACTTTGGTGTTAGCCCATACACATCCATGTATGGGCTTTTTAAGTTCTAACGATCTAGCTTGAGCGAGGTTCGGTTCTAAGCCCCATAATTAAGCTTACACACATAGCTAATAATACGAATGTAAAGGGCAAACCAGTTGAAATTGCGCCTGCTTGTAAAGCTTGAATCGCCTCTGTTCCGCCAATCCACAATAACGCAGCGGCAATCGCGCCTTCCGTTGAGGCCCAAAAAATTCGTTGCGGAACGGGCGCATCAATTTTTCCGCCAGCGGTAATGCTGTCTATCACAAGTGATCCCGAATCAGAGGATGTGATGAAAAACACCAACACTAATACAATGGCTATCACTGATAAAATTGAGCCGAAAGGCAATTCATCAAACATTTGAAACATGGCGAGCGGCACCTGTGTTAAGCCTTCTGTGCCAAGTGCTCCAACACCCTGTATCACCTGATCAATAGCTAAGCCGCCATAAACCGACATCCAAATAATAGTCACACTTGTTGGAACTAATAGTACCGCAGTGATAAATTCACGGATGGTACGGCCTTTAGAAACTCTTGCGATGAACATACCTACGAATGGAGACCACGAAATCCACCATGCCCAATAAAACACTGTCCAGCCGTGAAACCATGCTTCATCTTCACGGCCATGAGGGTTACTTAATGGAATGATGTTTTCGATATAAGCCATGATGGTTGTAGGAATATTACCCATAGCAACGGCAAAACCCACCAATGCCACAAATACCAGCAATACTATTGCGATAATCATGTTGATATTACTGAGTAGCTTTACACCGCCTTCTAGCCCGCGCACAACAGAGCCAATAGCTAATAATGTTACGCCAATAATCACTGCTATCTGTAATCCGATTCCACCTTCAAAGCCAAAGACATGATTAATACCTGCGGCAGCTTGTTGAGCACCTAGCCCTAATGAGGTCGCTAAACCGAAAAGCGTGGCCAGCACGGCTAAAATGTCAATGATATGCCCTGGCCACCCCCATGTGCGATCACCTAAAATGGGATAGAAAGCTGAGCGAATAGATAAAGGAAGCCCTTTGTTATACGTGAAAAAAGCGAGAGATAAGGCAACAACGGCATAGATCGCCCAAGGGTGCAAACCCCAGTGATACATCGTTGCTCCCAGCGCCAGACGGGCAGCTTCAGGCGTATTTGCTTCAACGCCAAGCGGGGTTTCATACCAACCAGTGAAGTAAGCGACAGGCTCGGCAACGCCCCAAAACATCAAACCTATGCCCATGCCCGCAGCAAACAGCATCGCAAGCCATGATATTGTTGAGTGTTCAGGCTTGGCGCTGTCACCACCGAGACGAATTTTTCCGAAAGGGGATATAACGAGCCCAAGGCAAAATAGTACAAATATATTTGCCGACCACATAAAGAAAATATCGAAGGCGCCAATAATGTCCCACTTTAAGCCGTCTAGCGCCGCTTTGGCAGTGGCAGAGTCCATTACTAATATTGTGATTAAAAAAATGAAAATTAGACCGGCGCTTGTGCCGAATACAGGGTTGTGGATATCAAACCCCCAGCGCTGAATGTTGTGTTGACCCACTGTATAGTCAGTGCTGTGAATACTGTATTTATCTTTTGGGTTTGGCATGCTGCCCTCAATTAAGTTATAGATCCTTTAAAAATAGGGGGTTATATGAACGACTGCAAGTTATCGATGAAATAAAACACCCCGAAGGTTATGTTCTGCACTTTTCCAGAAAGGTATGTACAGATTTTTTAGGAACCTTACTCAGTTTTTGGATTAAGGAAAAAGGCAGGTCGAATAGATCATAACGTTCACCAATATGTTCCAGCATAGCTATCCATAATTTGGCAGTCATTTCTGAGTCATACAAGGCTCTGTGGAAGCTGCCCTGCGATGGGATATTTGTGTAGTTAACCAAGGTGCCTAATTGGTGATTGGGCGCCTCTTGAAAAATACGTCGAGCCGCAAGCAGAGAACAGGCAAATGCCCCCGAATAAGTACAAGATATTCGCGCAAACTCAGCATCAAGAAAGCGTTTATCAAAAGATGCATTATGGGCAACCAGGTTATGACCGGCAATAAAGCCTGAGAAGCGCGCCATTACCTCAGCACAAGGTGCAGCCTCACTTAGCATTGCATTGGTTATGCCCGTATAGTCTTCAATAAAAGCACTTACTTTCATGCCGGGGTTCATTAATTCTTGGAAGCTTGCCGTTATCTCGCCTTGCTCGACGAGTACGGCACCAATTTCAATCGCGCGATCCCCCATATTGGGTGATAGCCCTGTGGTTTCAAAATCTAATACGATAACAGTATCTGCTCGGGTAAAATGCTTAGGCACGACTATTTTCCTGTTAGTAAGAGGCACTTGCTATTGATAAATGGAATACCTATTGATTCATCAGCTGATTATAGTACTCTTTAACTTTTGATTTTAGAGATAAAAACGATGCCAAAAGTAAGTGAAATAAAAAAAGGTACTGCAGTCGAGTTTAACGGTAACGTATACGTCATAAAAACGATGGAACGCTCGGTACCACAAGGACGTGCAGGCGGCAGCATCTACCGTATACGTATGTACGATGTTGCGACAGGTAATAAAATTGATCAGTCCTTTAAAGATTCAGACATGTTGAGTCTCGCTGATTTAACCCGTCGCCCAGCCAATTTTTCATATTCTGACGGTGACGAATATGTATTTATGGATAGCGAAGACTACACATCATACACCTTCAACAAAGAGCGTATAGAAGACGAGCTACAGTTTATTAATGAAGATACACAAGGTTTGCAAGTAGTCATTGTTGATGATTTACCAGTAGCTCTTGATCTTCCTTCCAATGTTGATCTTGAAATCATTGAAACTGACCCGTCTCTTAAAGGTGGATCAGCTACTGCCCGAACAAAACCAGCCATTCTTTCTACCGGTTTAACGGTGCAAGTGCCTGAGCATATTTCAACGGGTGAACGTATTACAGTGAGTGTTGAAGACCGTAAATTTATTAGCCGCGCAGAGTCTAAATAATCAGGCACCCGGTTTTAGTCATCAGTGCGCCACGCCCTGCTGCTTCAGCCACTGCTTTAATTGAGCCAAAGGAACCGCGCCCGACAAGCGCGCAACCTCTTTACCTCTGCGAAATAAAATTAAGGTAGGGATAGACTTAATATTCCAGCGCGCAGCCACTTTTTGTTGCGCTTCGGTATTCAGCTTTGCGAGCCTCAAGCGTGGTTCAAATTCTTTGGCTACCTGCTCAAAAACAGGCGCAAAGCTTTTACAGGGCCCACACCAGGGCGCCCAGCAATCAACTAATACAGGAAGCTCGTTGTGATTCAATACGGGCACTACGTTGGCAGCGGTTAACTCCATGGGCTTACCCGTAAACAACGATTTTTTGCATTTTCCGCATTTGGGCTTATCTACCAATCGATCACTCGGCAAACGGTTTGTAGCCGTGCATTTTGGACACGTAACATTAGTGGTGGTCATAGAAGGTCTCACGAGTAAGTAGATATTTATTAACTATGCCATGCAAAAAAGGAAATTAAAACTAATGACGGTTCTCTGATAAAATGCCCGTAAATTTATAGGACACCATTATGAAGCTAAACCTGAACGACTTAAGCCCTGAAACATTTTTATCTCAGTACTGGCAAAAGAAACCGCTGGTCATCCGTCAGGGCTTTAAAGATTTTGAAGATTTTTTATCTCCTGATGAGTTGGCAGGCGTAGCCAGTGATGAATTGGTTGAATCAAGATTAGTCTACAAGAAAGAAGGTAAGTGGAAAGCTGAATTTGGCCCGTTTCAGTCTTATGACCATTTAGGTGAGTCGGATTGGTCGTTAGTCGTTCAAGCACTTAATAACTGGGTTCCTGAACTGAATCAATTGATCGATAGTTTCAGCTTTATGCCCCGCTGGCGCTTTGATGATGTAATGACGAGCTTTGCAACCCCTGGTGGCGGTGTCGGCCCGCATATTGATGCCTACGACGTGTTCATCTGCCAAGGCTCAGGTCGTCGTCACTGGCGTGTTGGTAACAAAGGTAATCATAAAGAGTTTGTCGCCCATCCTGCGTTATTACATACCGAAGCATTCGAAGCCATTATTGATGTTGAGTTAGAGCCTGGCGATATTCTCTACATTCCACCTGGGTTCCCTCATGAAGGCGTAGCACTGGAACCGTCAATGAGCTTCTCCGTGGGTTATCGTGCCTCATCTGCCAGAGATATGTTTAGCTCACTGGCAGACCACTTGGTTGATAATGAACTAGCACCACAACAAATCGAAGACCCTGACCGCACACCTTGCGAACATTCAGGAATGATTAACAAAGAAGATTTTTCCAGAATCAAGAAGCATCTTCTCGATACGCTAGACGACACGTTGATCAGTCAATTTGCAGGCCGTTTTCTTACTCATTCCAAGTGCGAACTAGACCTTCCTGAAGAAGAACTAGGATTTGAGCCAGACTATTTTCTTGAAATGATAGAACAGCAAGAATTGGTAAGACTAGGAGGCCTGCGCTGTTTGTACTTTGAAGAGTCGGTATCTAAAGGGCTATTTTACATAAATGGAGAACAAATCAATTTGCCACCAGAATTGGCTTCTGTAATACCACTACTGTGCGACCAACAAGCCTTAAACTATGAAGAACTTTCCCCTTGGCTCGATAATAGTCAATTCGTTAAAGCATTAACTAAATGGCTTAACGATGGTTATTGGTATTTTGAGGAAGAGGAATAATAGTAAATTCTACGTGGGTTAGAGCAAAAAACTAACCCACACACTCACACTAAACAGTGACAAAATCGTTGAAGTGACCACGATTTGAGAGGTCTCTTTCTCGAATACTCCATACTTAAATGCCACCACATGCGCCAAAGCACCAGTGGGTAATGAAGTAAGCAAAACAGTGGTTACTACCCATATTGGATCATCAATCCCTAACAGGTAAAAACAGCCCCATGTTAATGCGGGATGAATACATAGCTTTACCCCCACCATCCATGATAATTCAGCATAAGAAATCGCAGTTTTTGAAATCTGTAAACTAGCGCCTAAACAAAACAAGGCAACAGGAATCGCCGCAGGAGCCAGCATATCTAAAACCGCTTGAACCGTATCTGGCACGGTTAATTGGTTAACAGAAAACAGCAAACCTAAAACAGTTGATAGAAAAATAGGATTACGCAGCAAGGATTTATCCAAAATAGAAATCACTTGCTTTAAGCCTGTTTCATTATGCCTTAAAGACTCTATCAATAACTGCGCACCACCAATCAGGAACAAATTACCCGCCAAAATAATACTAATAGCCGCACCATAAGCGCCTTCACCCAGAATGCCGAAGGTTAAGGGTATTCCCATATAAGCATAGTTAGCAAACGTGCCGTTTAGCCCCCGCATAATATGTTGTTCAGAGCCTTGAGCAGAGAAAAATAACCGACCACCCAGAATAGTAATAACACCGGTTAGCACCGCTGCCAGAGCAAAAGCACCAAGTGAAGGCAGGTTAATTAAGGTTTCTATAGACTCTTGGCTAGAGGCATTAAAGAGCAAGGCAGGCACAGCCAGAAAATAGACAAATTGATTAAGGCCCGGCAGCATTTTTACATCAAAGATGGTTCGCTTAAATACATACCCTAGCGATATCATTAAAAATAACGGCAGGATTGACTGAATACTTAATAACAACTTAACAGTTCCATTTATCAAAAAATTAGTGGCGCCAATTATAGAGGGGGATGCTCATTAACGCACCCCGATTTTAGTCATAAGTGCACCACAAAATAGATCCAAGATTGTTTGACAATTAAATAAGAAGAACTATGTTCTATAGTAGTAATCAAATACGTGTATATATACAGCCGGTTTTCAGAGTATCTGGAGATAGCAATGAAAGATAAGTATTGGTTAATGGGCCCTATCTACGATGCACTGAGTTACGTCTTCGCTGGTAACTCCCTCCTGAAATGTAAATGCTTCATGTTAACCCCCGATCACCTTAAACCTGGAGACAAAGTACTTTTTGCGGGTGTTGGTCACGGTAAAGAAGCCATTATAGCCGCTGAACGAGGCGCAGAAGTAACGGTTGTTGATTTATCGGAAGCCATGCTGGCAAAGTTCAGAGAAGGTATAGCCAAATCAGATAAGCCACTTAATATTAGAATCATTCATAGTGACATAATGAAGTTCGAAGAATATAACCGTTACGATATGGTTGTGGCTAATTTCTTCCTAAATTCATTTGATGAAACCTTTATGAATACGGTTTTTAAACACTTAATAAAGCAAGGCAAGGAAGGGGCGAATATTGTAGTGGGTGATTTCGCATTTCCTGATGGTAATTTACTAGCCAGAATAACCAAGCGATTTTACTGGTACACCGCTATTATTTTATTCTGGATAACCACTGGAGCCGCAGTGCACCCTGTTTATAACCATGTTACGCAAATGAAAAAAATGGGCTTAAGGTTTATAGATAAGAAGCATAGTACGTTTTTAGGGATGAATACTTATACTTCTTATTTGGGGAAGAAGGCCCGGTGATGTGAACGGGGTTTTAAAATAAAAATCGGGCCATATAAGCCCGATTTTTTTATTAGTAACTTAGCTTCTCAATAAAGCTACCGCGCATTAATATACGCTTTCTCTGAGATTTCATGATATTCAATCACACTATCTCGAAACGCTTTATAAGAGTCATACACTTTTGTAATAGCAGGGTCTTGTTCTGCAATTTCTTTAACCACCTCTTCAGAAATAACCTGTAGTTTTTCCAATACATCCGTAGGGAATTTTCTAATTTCTACACTATGCTTGGTGGTTAATTCAACTAATGCTGAATTGTTACGCGCAGTATATTCATCAAGCATGTCCTGGTTCGCTACACGCGCTGCGTTTTCTACAATGGCTTGCAGATCTTTTGGAAGCTTTTCAAAGGCCTTTTTATTTATGGTTATTTCCAGTGCAGTACCAGGCTCGTGCCAGCCGGGGAAGTAATAGTACTTAGCCGCTTTGTGAAGACCGAATGCTAAATCATTATATGGGCCTACCCATTCTGTAGCGTCAATAGTACCTGTTTGCAGCGCGGTAAAAATTTCACCACCAGGCAAGTTAACAGGAGTTCCGCCTGCTCGTTGCAGCACTTCACCACCTAAACCAGGCATACGCATTTTCAGGCCTTTAAGATCATCTAGCGAGTTGATTTCTTTATTAAACCAACCGCCCATCTGAACACCGGTGTTGCCGCCTGCGAAAGGGATAACGCCAAATGGCTCATACACTTCGCGCCATAACTCTAAACCGCCACCATAGTGAATCCAGCTATTGAATTCCTGAGCAGTAAGGCCAAATGGAACGGTTGAGAAAAACTGTGCAGCGGGGATTTTTCCTTTCCAGTAATAAGCTGCACTATGGCCTGCTTCTGCGGTGCCTTGTGATACGGCATCAAACACTTCCAATGGGGGAACCAATTCACCGCTACCGTAGACTTTGATGGTTAAGCGGCCACTGCTCATGCGTTTAACTTCTTTGGCAAACCGTTCTGGCGCTTCACCTAAACCCGGAAAGTTTTTTGGCCAGGAGGTAACCATTTTCCATTCGAAGCTTTCTTGAACGGGTGCGGTTGTTTGTGCGTTTTGAGCATTATCCGCAGGTTTGTCAGATGGTGTGCAGGCCGTCAATAGTGCCCCGACCACGCTTGCCCCCACCACTGAAATAAAATTACGTCTTTTCATTACTACTCCTCTTTATGATTATTTTTAGTCCTTAAGCGTTCATTACACGGCTTCTAACTTAGCATACGACAATACCAGCCATTTACTGCCTTCACTATCAAAATTCACCTGAATTCTTGCGTGAGGCCCCTGGCCTTCGTAGTTTAATACAACGCCTTCACCAAACAGGGAGTGATTGACTCGTTGCCCAAGCTGGAAAGCGGCATCACTTGATGCGCCCGTTGCCCAATCATCTATTCCACTTCGCTGAAAGCTTACAGGCCGGGTAACGGTATTTCTAAGACGCACCTCTTGAATTAATGAAGCAGGTATTTCTCGGATAAACTGAGATATTGCATGAAACTTTTCTTGTCCGTAGAGCCTTCGGGTTTCTGCATGAGTCATTACCAGTTTTTCCATGGCACGGGTAATGCCCACATAACAAAGACGGCGCTCTTCTTCTATTCTACCGGGCTCTTCAGATGAACGACTATGAGGGAATAGCCCTTCTTCCATACCGACCATGAATACCAGAGGGTATTCCAAGCCTTTTGCTGAGTGAAGCGTCATCATCTGAACACTATCTTCGTGCTCTTCTGCCTGATTTTCACCTGCATCTAAAGCTGCTTGAGCAATAAACTCAGCCAGCGGTTCCATTTCATCATCTTCAGCTTCAAAATCTCGCGTGGCGTTAATCAGTTCATTTAGGTTCTCGACTCTCGCCTGCCCTTTTTCACCTTTTTCTGCACCATGAAAATCTTTTAAGGCACTTTCATTAATCACCTTTTCTACCAAGGTGTGTAAGGCTAAATCATTCGCACCATCAGCTAATGACTCTATTAAATCAATAAACTTCTGTACGGCGTTAGCTGCTCTGCCTTTTAAGCTGCCAAGCCTTATCATTTCATTACAGGCTTGCCATAAAGTGACCGAATCTAAACGCGCATGCTCTCGTAAATCCGAGACTGTTTTATTTCCAATGCCTCTCGGGGGGACGTTAATAACCCGCTCAATGGCCGCATCGTCATGTCGATAGTGGACTAGCCTTATGTATGCGAGCGCATTACGAATTTCCATTCGGTCATAGAATCGAAGGCCACCGTAAATACGGTAAGGGACTTGCTGCCTTATAAAGGCATCTTCTATTACACGGGACTGAGCGTTAGAACGATACAGGATAGCTACGTCAGTACGTTGATTACCTTTTTTCACCCATTCATTAATGCAGTCGGCCACATAATTGGCTTCATCTTGTTCATTAAAGGCTGCATAAAGGTCAATGGGTTCACCTTCATTCTCTTCTGTCCAGAGCTGTTTTCCAAGCCGTCCGCTGTTATTCGCAATAAGACCATTAGCTGCATCAAGAATCGTGCTGGTAGATCGGTAATTACGCTCTAGCTTAACCTGCATGGTATCGGCAAAGTCATTTTGAAAGTGCTGAATATTCTCAATTTTTGCACCGCGCCAACCATAAATTGACTGATCATCATCTCCTACAACAGTTAAAGGAACTCGACTACCAGCCAACACTCTCAACCATGCATATTGAACGGTGTTAGTGTCTTGAAACTCATCAACCAAAATATGTCTGAACCGCTCTTGGTAGTGAGCAAGCAACTGAGGATTATTGAGCCATACTTCGTGAGATCTGAGTAATAACTCACCAAAATCTACCAAGCCAGAACGCTGGCACTGTTCTTCGTAGTTTTTATAAACAAGCTTCATGGTGCGCATATAGATATCACTGGTATCATCTATATATTCTGCACGAACACCTTCATCTTTATTTGAATTGATAAATGACTGAGCTTGCCTTGGTGGCCATTTTGTTTCATCCAGATTAAGCTCTCTTATCACCCGTTTTATAAGCCTGAGCTGATCATCTGAATCAATAATTTGGAAGTTTTCTGGCAAGTTAGCATCACGCCAGTGTGATCTTAGAAGTCGATGAGCAATGCCATGAAAAGTACCAAACCACAGCCCTCTTGCGGGTAAATCTAGCAACTTTTCAATTCTTCCACGCATTTCACGAGCGGCTTTATTGGTAAAGGTAACCGCCATAATGCTGCTTGGATTTAATCGCTCTATTTCCATCAACCAGGCAATACGATGCACCAATACTCGTGTTTTTCCACTGCCAGCACCGGCTAGAACCAGTATATTTTGCATGGGAGAGGCGACGGCTTCACGCTGCGCATCATTCAGGCCATCGAGAATATGTGAAACATCCATGAGCATCTTTACTTTTTGGGAGATTAAAAACGCAGAGAATAGCACTGACTTAAGATAGTGCTATTCTGAGCAGAGTATATAAAGCTGGTTATATTAACAGTAGGTTTAGGGTAGAGCAAAGTGAAAGTACGCTTGTGTCGAAACGCTAATAATCCAAGCGCACTTGAATGAAGCTGAACAGACATGTCGAAGCCAAGCTTTCTGCTAGATCAAGGTCATTCAGCAGGGCTTATAAGTGTTTGTCTAATATAAGCTTAATTTTTCCTTCGGCCTTTAGGCGCGTTAGAACTTTGTCGAAGCTCTTTAGAAAACCTTCACCGTCAGGGTTAGATTTTGGGATGATCAAATGATGACTTATTTTTTCGACGGGCTTATCAATTTGCTGAAATTTGGATGCATCTAAGCCCAGGTTGCTTATTATGCTCCATGCAGTATTTGGATTTGTGATGACCAGATCAACCCGGTCAAGGTTCAGCATACGAAAACAGGATATTAAATCTGGTGGACGTTCAAGTTTAATAAGACCTTCTTCGAATAGCTTTTTCAGGCCGAACAAATTATAACCGACGGGTTTACATATGTTGAGATCTTGTAAGTCTGAATTTGTTGCATAGCTAAAGTGTTTATTCTTTTTTACAAAAATATTTAAATGTTTTCTGTCATGATATTAATTTAATAAGATTTATTATAGGAAATAATATTAATATTAGAAACATAAATATAGATAAATATGGAAAAGGAAGAGTAGATCTTTTAACTAATAATGTATTATCAACCTG
>ENA-OSET01000854-OSET01000854.1-sediment-metagenome-genome-assembly--contig:-NODE-854-length-33251-cov-135.280099_pt1 | contig 33251 bp, 36 predicted proteins | sample MGYA00237882_ERZ534229 | MGnify/ENA primary metagenome ERZ534229 (study PRJEB26408, sample SAMN06266212) | sediment metagenome | isolation source: Hudson Canyon methane seep mesocosm | place... | reverse complement strand
GGCATGAACCTTGGCGACTCTATGTACGATGGCACCATCTACGTAGGCGGCAAGATTGAAGGCCTAGGCGTAGACGCTGTGCCTGCTGACCTGAACGACCTTGACCGTAAGTGGTTGAAGTCTAAGCTTGATCTATATGGTATGGAAGCGCCTAACGGCATCGATAACATGCAAAAGATCGTTGCTGGTAAGCAGTTGTGGAACTACGACAACCTCGAACCATCAGAGAAGAAGCTAGTTCTTTAAGAGCAGCGAGGAAACTATTATGGCAGTTGTTAACCAAAAAGAAATCATTGGTAAGAGTTTTATCTTCCCACCTGAAGTCATGAACGACATCCACATCAAGGCCGACCTTGGTCGTTACCGTATGCGTGGTATGTCTTTGTTCAAGAAAATCCCAAGCTGGGACGACTTGACGTTTATGCCGGGTACTTTGACACGTTTCGTAATCGAAGGTTACCGTGAAAAGTGCTTGACCAAAACCGTGATTGGCCCAAAAGCCAAGCGCCCTATGGTATTAGACATTCCTGTGTACATCACTGGTATGAGTTTCGGTGCTTTGTCCTACGAAGCTAAGACAGCATTGGCTCGTGGCGCAACCATGGCAGGCACTGCGACCTGTTCTGGCGAAGGCGGCATGATTCCTGATGAGCGTCGCTACTCTGAGAAGTGGTTCTATCAGTGCATCCAGTCTCGTTACGGCTTTAACCCACATCACTTACGTCTTGCTGACGCTTGTGAATTCTTTATCGGCCAAGGCTGTAAAGTTGGTTTGGGTGGTCACTTAATGGGTCAGAAAGTTACCGATCAGGTAGCTGAGATGCGCTCACTACCAGCCGGTATCGACCAGCGTTCACCTGCTCGTCACCCAGACTGGTTAGGTCCTGATGACCTTTCTTTGAAGATCAAAGAAATCCGTGAAGCCACCGATTGGCAGATTCCTATTCAGCTTAAGCTTGGCGCGGCTCGTGTATATGACGACGTGCGTATGGCTGCTAAGTGTGAGCCGGACTCTATCTACATCGACGGCATGGAGGGTTCTACTGGTGCTGGCCCACACATCGCTACTGAGGAAACTGGTGTTCCTGGTATCGCTGCAATCCGTCAAGCGCGTAAAGCTCTAGACGACGTAGGCAAGTCTGGCGAAATCAGCCTTGTATACGCTGGGGGTATCCGTAACGGTGGTGACTTGGCTAAGGCCTTGGCACTAGGCGCTGACGCTGTAGCGATCGGCCACTCTGCTATGATGGCATTGAACTGTAACCGCGACATCGACGAAGCTGACTTCCCTAACGAAATGGGCGTAGAAGCTGGTTCTTGTTACCACTGTCACACTGGCCGTTGTCCAGTAGGCGTTGCCACTCAAGATCCTAAGTTACGTGCTCGTCTTAATCCAGACGAAGCTTCTGAGCGTGTATATAACTTCTTACACACTCTAACCATCGAATGTCAGTTATTGGCACGTGCTTGTGGTAAGACAAACATCCATTCTTTAGAGCCAGAAGATATTGCGGCTCTTACAATGGAAGCGTCTGCCATGGCTCAAGTGCCATTAGCAGGCAGCCAGCATACAGTTGGCCGCCCTGACATGACTCGTTTCTAGGAGGACATTACAATGTCACAAGATGTAGATCATTACTTAAATTCAGACGGCCTAGATTCAGACCGTGAGAAGATGATTGGTCAGACAATCGGTTACCGTTACGACGTTAACTTGGTGCCTGACATGGACCGTTGTACTCCTTACCTTACAGAGTACATGGAAAAAATGAACTGGAACGACCTTAACTGGTTGGAAGATGTTCACATGGGCTACGAAGAAGACCGCGCTGCCGTTTTCGATCGTAACATCAACGGATGGGTAACCATCCCTGATACCATTAAACTTCCAGACAACCAGCAAGACCGTGACATGATTGCACGTGAGTTGTTGCTGAAGTTCCAAATGTCTGAAAACCATCCAATGGTTCAGTTGCGTGAAGCTTACGCAAAGTTCTAAAGGACACTGACTGGGGCGAAAGCCCCAGTACAAGATCTGATAGTACAGACACAAAAAACCCAGCCTATGCTGGGTTTTTTATTGCCTGCTCATCCTGGCGAAGGTCAGGATCCCCTAAGCTAAGCTGACCACATTAACGCCTTTTGGTGACGCGCCTTTAAAGGCGGCAAACCGAAACGTTTCTTATAACATTTATAAAAACTAGGTAACGAAGAGAAGCCACAGTGAGTGGCTATTTTCTCAACCGTAAGCTCAGATTCAAATAATAATTTATGGGCATGATTTAAACGCTTTTCTAAATAATAAATACTCGGAGAAATGCCAATATAAACTTTAAACAAACGTTGAATTTGACGTTTTCCTAAACCAGCATACTGGCTTATTTCAGACAAACTCAACGGCTCATCAATATTATTTTCCATCAACGATGCAACTTGCTGCAATGCATTGGGCCAGCCGTACGGGTTAATCTTATTATCTAACCGATGCTCTTTTGGGGTGCGCAAAGTGGCACAATTCATCTCTTCGGCCACCGCAATAGCGACCGACTTGCCGTGGTGTAAGTGGATGATATGTAACACCATATCTAGACTTGTACTGCCACCTTGGCAGGTAAAACGATTATTGTTAACGTTAAAAATAGCCCGATTAGGCGTCGCACCTTGCTGCCGTAACTCGTCTAAATGGCGATGATCTATAGTCCACCGACAATCATCTAATAACCCCGAAAGGTAGAGGTAGTATGGCCCTGTGCCTACACCACCCATTAATACGCCGGAGCGAGCAAGGTGCTTTAATGGCGCTGTGAAACCCAGAACGGGGAGTTGGTAAATGGTATTAGTGGCACAGATAACCAAGGCATCGAGTTGACTCAACGACCATGCCGCAGTCAACGCCAATGTCTCAACCTGCATGCCGCAAGAAGACATTGTTGGGCCGCCGTTTAATGAAAAGAGCTGCCATTCATAAAGCGTTTGACTAAGACGATGATTAGCCACTTCCAATGGCTCAATAATATGGCTCATTTCGGCAAAGTTATAGCCAGGGACTAATAACACGCCTAACTTCCAATTCTTATTAATAATATTTAACGACATAACAAATTCACTGCATTAAGTTGTGCTTTAGCGTCGGCATCTTTAAAGATGATTTAAGCAATGGTAGCCTAGTTTTGTCGTATTTACAATATATCTGGGCTTTAATGTGTCGCGCTAGGATAATAATGTATACATGTTAATATATTATATATCTGTTAATAAGCTAATTAGTTTATGTTTTAATTTAAAACACTGATATGTTTAATGTTAATAAAATATACATTGAGTAGATGACTAATTAGGTAAAGTTTATAGATAGTTATACGCCACGTTGTGTGGTTGAGTGTACTGTTTGGAGTGAGGAAGTAGTGTGAGTTGACGATCTCGTGGTTAGTGACCCAGCATAAAAAAGGCAACGCTCCAAGTTAATGAAAACGCTGCCTTTTGTTACTTCTATGTGGTGGAGATGGGGGGAGTCGAAACTACGACTTATATCGCCATATACTGTAATAATTAGATATAAATTGTTTTGCGTGTACCTAAGCGTGTACCTAAAACGCAATCCGTCTACTTAAATTAAACGGTTAAGCTCAGATATTACAGACTTTGACTGCTCATTAGATCAGAGGCTATTGTTATTTCTCAATTGATTAGGTCTCCATATGTAACCCGAGAGTTAGGTTGTAAAAACTGATAATTTTGAAATTGAAATAACTAAAAACCATACACTGGCCGATCATTTGTAGAGGCTTTAATGCCTAGAAATAATGGCCAACAACACACCAGAAAGACCAAAATCGATAGAAGCTAGAGCCAGCCAGCACTAACCATGTTCGAGATGTTGAAAGTGACTTCCTCTCCTGAGATCCACGCAGGTATTCCTTTTAATTAAGTTTACAGCGACGTTACTTTAGGGTCATCAACGTACGTTTCAATGGTGAGCACGCCTTCCATACCAGTTTCCCTAATGATAGTTAGGATCTCGGTATCGACTAAGTACTTGCAATCTTCACGTACGTCTTTACGGAACTCTACCAATTCACCAATGCTCATACCTAAGTAGATGCGAGACTCGTCGATAGTTGCTGCTTTCTTCTTGAATATGCCAAACATAATAGTATTCCTTAAATTCATTAGTCAGCCTCATCAGAGCAGGTAGGCTAGTTTCCTGCTGACGCTCGAGAGGGGAATTCCCGAGTGTTTCTACATACTACTATTCCATGTATTCTTTTCCTTCAACAGCTCCGTAAGTGCCAACCATAGTGCCGTTAGGGCTCAGGTCAAGATAACTCTTATTATGGGATCCATCGGCAAGGCTAAACATACAACGAGCATACTTAGTCCAGTTGCTTCCAACTACGTTCTTAGTCTTCATACCGACCAACACTCCAAATTGAGGAGAGTTCTTCTTGTACAAACCTTTCGCGAATACATACTGTCCTGTGAACGTAGGTTCTGCATGCTTAACACATTTTTCTGCGTACTTCGCAGTGTCCTCTAAAGACAACTGAGTATAACGTCCGGTGTCCATCGCAGTCCTTGCATGCGCACTTGTGCTCAAAGTTACTAATACTACCAGAGCTGCAGATAATAAGTTTTTCATAGTACATTCCTTAATTTAAGTTTAACCAACCTCATCAGAGCAGGTAGGTTAATTTCCTGCTGACAGGGAAAAAACCAACCAATCTATCCACGTTTCTGTGTAATTTAGCATTTTTATAACTCTCTCTTTGAAGAATTAATTCGCCATTGTTCAGCTGGTTGGATGTCACTTTCAATGTCAAAGTACTCGCTAGCCTGTTCTGTGTTTCTTGAAACAAGAGCGTTTATTTTTTTTGATATTTCGTCACTAGATAATTCTCCATTTTCGACTATAGTTCTGAACTTAAGGATAAATTTTACTTCCTCGTCTTTATCCTCAGGCTCGTCATCTGCCCCAAGTTCTTGCCAATCGTTTTTGTTGTTGCCAAATTCACGAACTTTTTCTTCATATTCTGCAACTGGAAATATCTTATAGGCTCTTTTGACTGTATCTAATGGGGTTTCTAAGTCCAGATCTGGAAGAAACTGGCACCGAAAAGTTTTATCGGTAGCGATGTCCAGCGCATCTTGTAACGTCTGGGCTGTAACGCAAGCCCTTTCCGCTGCTTTCTCGCCGCGAGCATCGTTGGTGAAGTCTTCCCTTGCTTTCTCGTCAGCCCGATCAACTTTCTTTTCTAATGCTCGAAAATGAGCAATGGTAGTTACTTTATCGGCAATGTCTTTTGCCGACGTACTGTCTGCTAGGCTTTTGACTTTCTTATTGGAAGGCTCATTCTTTCCTCCTAAGATTTTTTTGCCTAAACCCCATGCCACAACTATTATTATTAACCATACCCACCAGCTCATTTTGATACTCCTTAGTTTGACGATTAACAGTCCATTTTATGACGCCATAGGGCTTCATAATCAATTTTTTAGCAAGCAGCGTTCATATTTTCATTCATGTTGGGCCCACTGGTATGACTAAATGCCACCCCTAATTATTTCTTTTTCTTCATGCCGAAGCGCCCTGGCGTATATGTGCTAAGCCCTTGATAACAGCTTACGACGATTAGGTTTAATTAGCTTGGAGTCTACGTAGTTCACAAGCGATTCCACTGTATGGTTACCAGAGTATTGGGCGATTTTATACCAAACGTACGCTTCTTCGGTATTTTTGGTTACGCCGTCGCCGTCGTAATAAAGGTGGCCACACTCTTCGATAGTTAGAGGAAATCCATACAGGATCGATGTGCGAATATCAGAAAGGGAGACCTTAGGGGGTGTGTTCATCATACCGTTCCTTGGTTGATTATCGTTTTAGTATAGATGATGTTTTCAGAAAAGTCAGTGAAGTGCCTTTTATGGTGTCACAAAACTCATTGAAGCGGGTGGTAGGGATTCTTTTTATGGTGTCGGAATTAACCGCTGGATTAGTAAAAGTGTATCTACTTAAGGTTTAAGGTTTTCTGGTGTAAACGCATCATAGATACTTTGTACATTTAGATTTTTCACAGGCAAGTTCAGGTCTTTTATTCTCATAGAGGCCTTAAGCTGAGGGTACAGGTTTTCAATCATGACCATGCGTTCAGAATTTTCTTCAGAGCGAAATTCATATAACTTAAGTCCAATCTCTCCATCCCTGTCTAGATTCTCTTGGTTGCTCCACATTAACCCATTCAAGCCGTAAAGTTCAGCCAAACATTTATCGGCAGTAACTTCATATGGTGCCACTTTTTGCTTTTTCTTTATAACCGCATACGCAGCGTGGCACTCGCTATAGTGATGATTTAGGTCTGAATGAGTCTTTTTTGATTGTGGAGTTCCATATGAGAAGAGCCTGCCCATTTCATTAAGAGCATCTTGTGGTCTTCCTGCATTTTGAAGGTATTTGGGCAGTCTTGTGTATATGTCAGATCCTAGCTGCAAGTCATACCTTTTATCTAACTCGTATGCTTTTCGCAGCAATCCGATTGCCGCATCTATGTCGACTTTCTTCAGCTTTACCGCTTCTTTAAGTAATGACTCAGCTTTCTCTAATTGCTTTTGTGGCGGTTCGTGATACTCAGGATGAGCCCTCTCTTCAACACTTTCGTCATTCTTCTTTGACCCAAATAGAAAACTTAAAAAGCTCATACAACCTCCTTGTCAATTTCATAGCATCATTGCCATTGGTGCTAACTTTTAGCACAACTAATGTAACGACCTTACTCTAATAAATTGGAGATCACTAGTGAATGGCTTCGGCTCGTTGTCTTTGTCGTGACTAACGTCAAACTCAGAAATATTCCTACACTTATACTGATATAGTAATAATTGAAGCCACGGACTAGCCAAAAAGGATTAAACCACATGCTACAGGGAAAAATTTTATCATATCTTCTGGTTTTTTTTATATTTAGTTTTAAGGCTCATGCGAATGGCGATGAATTAGTCACGGGAAAGCAGTTTTCTGAAATCTATTCATTCAGTGAATATGCTTTTACCAAGGTAGCCTGTAGAGACTTAACTAGGTCCTATAATTATTTAGCTAATGACGGTAAAGCTCTAATCGTAGAAGATGAGCTCTTTTATCCTTTTTATGTCTATTACATTGATGGTCTTGCTAAGTTTTTGATCGACGAACATGATTCAGCGAAGGGTATTCCACAAAATGGTAAAGAATCCACGTTGACTGCGAGCCTTGTGAATAAAACGATAAATGGCTGCTACAATACAAATAGGATGGATGAACCTTATCTCGAGTCTTTACTAGACGTCTTGGCTGAGGGGTTCGACACAAACATACTTTCCAGCAAACAAGTTATGGAGGATTTTAGTTGTAGAGACTATGCCGATAAAGTTGGGCCTGTAATCCCTATACTAATGGAAAATTCTGAAGCTACGCTGAGTATTGAAGACGGGATAAATGCCCTAAAGCTAGCGGCATTTATTACAGGTTATCATTCGTTGAGTCCGATGGGTAATCTTGTATTTGAGGTATTTGATACGTGTAAACTACACAATAACAGGATCTCATTTATGGAAGCGTTAAATAAAATTAGAAAAAATGAAAAGAAATAGATCCATATCCATATGTATTTTCTAATTTTTGAGGAATGTAAATTTTGATTAACAAGGGTCTTGTTACAGAGAATTTAAATAATGGGTATCTTTACTACATTGAGTTGGAAATAGAGAAAAAGAGTTACTATAAAGTTGGCTACACTAAGGATGACTCAGTTTATAAGCGGTTTTCCTATGGCGGATCGAATGATTACAAATATATCAAAAAAGTAATTTTCTTCCATTACTTCGAAAATGCTTTTGAGTTAGAACAGAATATTCACGATTTTTTGAAATTCATGTTAAATCATGAGTTTTATCCAAAGAATAACTATCCATTCTATGAAAATGGACAATCCGAAATATACCCAGAAGATGTATTGACTCTTAACAACAAGCGTTTAAATCAAAGTGAAAGAAAGCATAGAAATAAATACGTAAATGATTGGATTTCAGCTTTACCATTATATTCAGAAAGATGTACTAAGCCCCGCATAGACGAATTTCGAAATGCGCCAGTTTTCAGTTGGGCCAAAAAGATATATTATTATATTTTTGGCGAGCCTATGTTAAAGGATAGAGCAAGAATCCGAAGCTTGGATAAAAATTACTATTCTAAAAAAAGGTCGTTTTTAAATGCTTATTATTTAATACATTCTTGCAGTCCGTTACGGGACTATAATTCTAACCTTGATCCACAAGATTGGTTGGTTGGTTATAGTGAGGAAAGTCATGATTCTGATTGTTTTAACGGTTTTCCTCGCCCTAAACGAAGAGTTGAATGGTATCAAGATTTGTGGGATTGGGCTGATGAGTTGAAAATCCCCCCTGAACGCTTACCTAGAACCCTGGACAAACTAATTGCACTTGAAGAGCTATATATATACTTCAACAAAAACAAAAATTATAAATCCATTTTTATCAATAAGCACCTCGGGAAACTAAAAAACCTGAAAAAGCTAACGCTAGAATCTGTAGGGCCTAACATTGCCAACTTCCCAATTGAACTTGGGGAATTGAAAAATCTGACTGATCTAAGAATTGAACGAGGTTCATTTAGTTTGTTGCCAGACAGCATTGGAAACCTAATTCATCTTAAAAGCCTCTCTCTTACCGAAGGAAAACTTCTAGAAATTCCTGCCAGTATAGGGAATTTAACTAGCCTAAAAAAAATGGACCTGGGTTCAAACAATATTGATTATCTTCCACCAGAAATTGGAAAGTTAATCAACCTCGAAGAACTGGGGTTGGGTGGGGAAGGTTTAGTACGTGGACAGTATTTTAATAGCACAAATTTAATACCTATTCTTCCAGATGAATTTTCTAATTTGCAAAAACTTAAAAAATTAGAAATGTGTGATGGCTTTTATGCCAGTGACCCTGGTGACATCGAAATATCTGAAATAATTTTTAAACTTAAAAATTTGGAAAGCTTTTCTACTGTATTTATCTTGGATAAAAATATTGCCAAATTTAAAAAACTTAAGAAATTAAAAGAGCTATCAGGAAGAGTTGAACATATTGAATTTCACGATAAATATTTTAAAAAATTAAAAGCAATTCCAAACGTTCATTTTTTTAATAGTATGCAAAATGTTAATAAAACTGACGGAGTGATCGGTGTGCCTTCATTCAAAAGTAAAGAAGACCTTTTCTTTAACCACTCTTGAATGGCCGTTTTGGTGGGTAAATGCCAGAGGGTGTAACAGATTCTGTGTAACTGCGGTTTAGTTAATATACTTTTCCAGCCTGTTATCAAACTCTTTTTATGGTGTCAGTTTACTCCCTAAGGTGATAGTTATATAAACTCCCTGTAATGGCTCTTTTTGTCCATTGTGCTCCGCAAAAGTCTAATGTGTAGGTGTTCTTTTTGTCGATTTTACTCCGAAAAAAGGCAGATAACCTGAGGGTGTATGAATCAAAATTGTATAGCTGCTCCCCACTTAGCTCCCCACTTTAGGCACACCCCACTTTAGGATTTTAAAACCCTAAATGGGGAGGGCTACAGCCCAGTATTGGTAGGGGTTTCAGTCTGTAAATGACTCTTGCTCCCCACTTTATCTGTCTATATACGTGAAGTGGGGAGTTGGGGGGTTGCTCCCCACTTTAGAATTTACACCCCACTTGCTCCCCACTTTAATTGGCCATTAAAATTGTGTCACCCTCTACTTTAAGTTGACCCTCATCCACCAGCTTGGAAAGCCATCTTCCAAAGTGCTGAGTAGGCAAACCCTGAGCTTTTAGGTCATCAATAATCACTTGCCTTGTGGTCGGGTGTCCTGACTGTGTGCGGCTTCGCATTGCCTGCCAAAGGGCTTGATGGTTTGCGCTCACTCGGCGGGCTTTAGGTAATAATTCTCCATCCTCACTAGGCTCTCTGCCTGCTGGAATAACACATAGAGAGTTAATATCGTCACCATCAGAGTCGGTGCGGATATGGACGCTGGTGAGGTCATAGGCTTTCCTTTCTGGTTGATCAGAGTCCTTCATCTTTGAGCATGCAAGTACAAGCGCCTGTTGGTCTTCACCATCACGTTTAACGCGATACTCTACATCAAGGGCAGCAGGCAGTGAGCTTGATCCACGGCCTCCATTCTCCGCGTTCTTGCCTGAGTGGTGGACTACCAATACGGTGGCCCCTGTAAGCTGTTTAATAGTGTCACAGCCTTTAATGAACGCTCCCATATCCTTAGATGAGTTTTCATCATTGCCTCCGTAACAGCGAGCAAGCGTATCAAGGATGACTAGCTTTACCGCATTGCCTGTCTTGGCTTTAATCTCTTGGCAATATTCAAGCACATCCTTTACGTTATCGCTGTCCGCAGGGAATACAGGTACAGGTAAGCGAGCTAAGTTATCAAGGGTTGTGACTTGGTGATGTAATTCCCAAGCCCTAACGCGCTGTGTTACACCAAAGCCACCTTCACCAGCGACATAGAGCACCGCGCCTTGTTTGACCTTATGTCCGTCCCAATCTTTACCAGTGGCAATATGACAAGCCCAATCTAATGCTAGGAAACTCTTAAAGCTTCCACTTGCCCCGTAAATACTGGCAAACGAGCACTCAGGTATTAACCCTTTAATTACAAAAGACTGTTCTTGGTCATAACCCTCAGAGCCATACTGTAGTTCAACCTTTGGAATAATTTGAGGTAACGCATCCACTTCGGCTAGGGTGTTGAACGCCGTCACTGAGCTATTCATATAACACCCCTTCAATCTTGTTGATTCGCTCTTTTCCTAGCGAGCGCCTTTCCCGCTCAATGGATGTAAGTGGTCTTTCGTTTCTTTCTACAGAATTAATAATAGCCACTTGGTATCTTTCACTCTTTAAGACTTCTTCATACCTCCTTTTTTTACCTTCGGTTAGTTCACCACCAGCTAACTTATTATAAAAAAGATCAGATACCGTTAGTCCCAAGGCTGCGATAACGCCTGAGGTTTCACACCCAGCAAAGCAATGAACTAAGATCCTATCATCGGCCTCGTTAATGGCTAGGCTAGGGGACTTATCCTGATGAGCAGGGCAGCAAGCCATCCATTTTCCTTTACCACCTGTGACTTGTTCTAGTCGGTCTAATACATCTTCTGCTTTCATTAGCTCACCCCGCCAGATTCGTTGATGACGAGCAGCCTTAGCTCAATATATATCATTGTCAGACTATTCAGAAAAGTGCTTAAAGCGCTTCTCGGGGGCTCCTGAGGGCTGTTGCAACTTTTAATGGTTAGGGTGTCGTGCTCACTCATTCTCGTTTTAATATTTCCCATTGAATACCTCCGTTTTTACAGTCGGCAAGATGTTTTTATACGAGGTATTAAGTTGCTCAAGTTGTTGGAGTGTAAGTAATAGCAGGCCAGCTACGTGATCAGGATTCATATACCTAAATTGATCATCACCACTAAGGGCCATAATGACGGCCTGAGCCTGACACATGGTTTGATTAAAGTTATCTTGAGTATCTAAATAATCAATATTATTCATAAGTTACCCCTGTTAGAAAACGAATGTAGTCTTCTGTGGTTTCTTTAAAGTCTAGCAATAAGCCTTCAATCGATGAGTTGTGGTTCTTTTGATGTGATCGTAATTCACTCAAGTGGTCCGCCATTAAGATAAGCGCTCGACCAATACCCTCCCTATCAAGCTCTAAGTACTGCCTGTCGCTTGTTAAGGTTAATAGAAGGTCTTGTGTGTGAGTTAGGCAAGAATCGAACTCTTCAGCATGCCTATGAAGTTTATCTTTATCGGTCAAAAGGCTCATGCGATAACTCCCCAATCCATAGGTTGAGCATTGCGCTTAGATCTTAAACTATCCACCAAATTCATGGCCTTAGTGCGGTTATCACCTACTAAATAGTAATGAGCTACATTGGCTTTAGTTTTTCTTCTATGTGCTTTTTTCATTACCCTATGAATGGATATGTTGTGATTCTTTTGAATGGCGGGAACGGTAGAATGAAGACAGGAATCACCATAGGCCCGAGTAGCGTCAAAAGTGTTTGTTTCGAGTCGCTCTAATAACAAGATTAAACACACTTCAAGTTTGGTTGGGTTTTTGATTGGTGTAGAATGTTCACTGTCTAGGTGATGGGCGCTGCTTCGGTTTGAGGTGGCATTTTTCATCACACAGCCTCCTTTTCTTCCATCCATGCTTCAAGGTCTGAGGTTTTCCAACGTACTAGATTGGGTCCAAATTTCACGTTTTTCGGGAAGTTTCCTTCTTTCATCCAACGATATAAAGTGGGGCGTGAAACCTGAAATAGCTTCTCGACTTGCTGGCGGGTTTGGTAAGGGCTATCAAATACAATCATTATTTATTCCTCTAAGTTTCAGCACGTCTTGTGACGGCTTGAGGTGTCTATAATGAATTGCCCTAAACTGGTGACACGATAGTCCCACCAGCTTTTTTCTAGATTAAAGGCATTTTTTATTTAGGTGGTTTAAACCAACCGCGAATGGTTTCCCATGGGGTGGAGATGTTGTACTCTTCCTTTAAATATTTCATTGCCAATTTTGATGCTTGGGTTTTAGTTTTTCCATTATCAAGGTGAGTTTGATATGTTTTCCGAGCATTTTCCTTGTTCTCGTTACATTCTTGGATCTTGTCATTATTGGCAGCGTCTGTTTTAGTCTTGCCTGCGTGGTAAAGAGGCTCTAACTCCGCCGCTAAAATAGCCCTTGCGCTATGAACTAGGCGCAATGAGTGTACGATTGCTTTTTCCATATCACCCCCATCTAGCTCCTTATTAATAAGGTAGATACCAAAAAGCATCTGAAAAGCCGCCTCAAACCCTCCATCCAATTCGGCGGCAGCTCTAGACTCTTTGGAGGAAAGCCCCCACTGCCAATTTTCGCATTTTGTGTGATCGTAAGGACTGTTTTCTAAGTAAGTTATAGCAAGGGTTTTATACCCCTCAAGTAGCGGTGTTATGCTCCATGAGTCACTGCTCCTAAATTCTTTTTCCTTTCTAGCCCACTCATCATTGTTAAAAGGTGTGTTGGATGAATAAGAATAGGTGACTTTCTGAACTAAACTCTTATGCTTTCCAGTGGGATGCTCTTTGCTTTTTGGACCTACTTTACGGTTACTTACTTTTCGAGCCATCTCGCACCCCTGCGACCTACAATTAAAGATGCTATGCCAGAGCGGGTAGGTATGCCGCTTTTTCGGTAATGAGCCTAGGCACAGCAAAACTGGTTAATTAACCGCCCGCAGACCTCGTGTACTTGCTGCCATGCTCATGTTGCCTGTAGCGGCTTCATCTATTCGGTTACTCCACCAATCCATCATTACCCTGCGCCTTGGCAGGTACTTAGCGTGGTTGTAGCTTCTGCGAGTTTCGTTAGGGTCTATGTGAGCAAGGGCCATTTCGATGATGTCATAATCAAAGGCTTCTTCATTAAGTGTTGTGCTGGCGAGGGCTCGCATACCGTGGGCAGTAAGCATGTCTTTAAATCCCATACGCTTTAGGGCCACATTAGGTGATCCTTGGTTAGCATGGCGTAAGGGGTCGCGCTGGCTTGTGAAAACATACTCTCTATGTCCGCTTATAGGCCGCATTACTTCTAGTAGTGCTAGCGCCTGTGGTGACAATGGCACAATATGTTCCCGTTTCTTTTTCATGCGTTCAGGTGGGATTGTCCACGTATTGTCATCAAGGTTTATTTCTTCCCAGCGAGTACCCGCAGACTCCATAGGCCGTACCATCGTGTGTAGCTGCCATTCAATCATTACGCGGGTTGTTAGGTTAATGCTTGCGTAGTTGAGCTTAGACATCAGCATAGGTAGTTGGTCAGGCGTTAACGTGGGGTTGTGCTTCTTTACGGGGTTGGCGAACCCTTCTCTAATACCTGTTAGCGGATTGTGGTGTATGACGCCTGAGTTAACAGCAAAGGTCATTATCTCGTTAAGGCGCTGGCATAGCCGCTTTACAGTTTCTAAGTTGCCTCGGGCTGCTACAGGTGTGATCACCTCAATAACAGTAGGCGCATCAATTTGGCTTATGGGGCTGCTGCCCAGCCTTGGGAATATGTGTGAATCAAGAGAACGCCAAACATCTTTTGAAAAGTCTTCTGTGATCTTGGTCCTCTTTACTTCAAACCACTTAGCCGCCACTAATTCTAACGTATTGGTTTTACTGGCCTGTTCTTCTCGGCCTTTGGACGTGCGAGCCTCTAAAGGGTCAATATCCTTGGCTAGTAGGTTAAGGCAGTCTGTGTGCTCTTTTTGTACGTCTATAATTGAAAGGTTGGGGTAATTGCCTAATTTGATAGCAGTGCGTACACCTGTAAAGGGGCGCTTGTACCTTAAAACCCATTCTTTTGTGCCGCTAGTGCGTACACGCAATGATAAACCTTGCCCGTGGGATAGCGAATATTCCTTATCCTTGGGTTTGGCGTGTCTGATCCGGATGTCAGTCAGTGGGGCTGCTAGTTTTGGCATGATTACACCTTTTTGGGTACACGTATTTTAGGTGCACGGTGAGTGTGTACCCAAGAGTGTACCCATAGGCACAAGCTTCTACAACCACGAGCGAGGCTCTATGAGAATGCTATAGGCATAAAAAAGCCCCGAAACCCTTGTTTAATAGGGTAACGAGGCTAGTTGTGAGTCTCAATAATAACGCTTGAAACTCGAGTTTGGTGGAGATGGGGGGAGTCGAACCCCCGTCCGCCAGTCCTCTGCCATTGGCTCTACATGTTTAGATCACTTAATTGTTTTAACCTACCGCGGCCCAAGTGTCAGGGAGCATAAGGCGATCTCGATTAGTTTTAGGGTTTTCTCCACGAGCGAGGAGTCCACACGATCCTGTTCTGCGAGCCACTTCACAACCGTTTACAGGCATCCGGTGATCAGTGTAAGCGGGATTTAGGCCGCTAGTGCGTAGTTTTCGTCGTTTGCGACTATAACTTTTGCAAGGTGGGATTAAAGAGAAACCTTACATTCTCTACATGCACCTCAGGGTTTGTAACCAACGTCGAATCCAGTCATCCCCGTAGTAAAGCTAATTATATCAGCAATGTGCTAATAATGTGGGGTAATCTGTTAAATACTAAGGGTTAGGCTGGCGAATAAGCTCAAGCTGTGGTCGTAAAAATGCAGAATAAAAAGCCAGTGACAGCTAATATTGAGCAGTTAAAATTTGGATTAATGGGAGTGCGTGGTGGTTGATAAGAAATTCACAGGGCATTTAAAGGGCCGTGTAGCGGTGGTAGCTGGCGGCTGCGGCGGTATTGGGCAGGCGATATGTAGGCGCTTTGTAAATGAAGGTGCCCACGTTATCGCAGCTGACGTGGCACCCATGCCAGAGGCGCTGCAATCATCAGCTCAATATTTTAACCATGATGTGACGAGGGAGCAAAGTGCGCAGGAATTAATGGCATTTGTGGAGCAACAATTTGGCCATTTAGATGTATTGGTGAATGCGGCCGGTATCGAAATCGAAAAAACCATTGAAGAAACGACGTTAGATGAATGGCAGCGTATTTTTGCAATTAACGTTACTGGCACGTTTTTAACCAGCAAATACGGTGTGCCATTGATGCGCAAAAAGGGCGCGGGGTCCATTATTAATTTTGGTTCTTACGATGGTTTTATTGCCGACCCTAATTTAGCAGCGTATTGCGCAACCAAAGGTGCGGTGCACGCACTGACTAAAGCTATGGCGTGTGACTATGGTAAGGAAAATATTCGTGTGAATGCCATTTGCCCAGGCTTTGTAGCCACGCCCATGTTGGAAAGCTTTTTTGGCGACAGTGGCGATATAGAAAGCCTCAAACAGGAGGTTCGAGACATACACCCCCTGCGTCGATATGGCATACCGGATGACATGGCCAATTTGGTGAATTGGTTGGCCGGTGACGAAGCGCGCTACGCCTCGGGTGCACTGTGGGTATTGGATGGTGGTTTGACGGCCCAAGTTCAGCAAATGAAGTTATAGGAGGCAGTATGCAACTATCTGGTAAGGTTGCTTTGGTTACGGGCGGGCGTAAAGGAATTGGCGCTGCCATTGTCGAGCGTTTTGTATTAGAAGGCGCCAAAGTGGTGACTTGTGGTCGAGGTGCTAGACCCAGTGATATGGCACCGAACATTGATTGGGTGCAGGCTGATGTGAGTTGTACCACCCAGATCTCTAAACTCAAAGACCATGTGGCAACCCACTACGGTGGGTTAGATATTTTGGTCAATAACGCCGGTGTGCAAATCGAAAAAACATTAGTTGATACCAGTGATGATGATTGGGACATATTGATGGGGGCCAATGCGAAAGGTGTGTTTAATGCGATTCGTAGCCTGTTACCAATTATGGCCAGTGGTGGTTCTATCATCAACATGGGCTCTGTGTCGGGCAGTGCCGCAGACCCAGGATTGGCCTTGTATAACGCCTCCAAGGCGTTTGTGCACGGCCTAACGCGCTCTGTGGCGGTGGATCATGGTCCTAGCATCCGCTGCAACGCTATTTGCCCCGGTTGGATTATGACGGCTATGGCTGATAATGCATTTGCGGTTGCAAATAACCCAGTAGCGGCAAAGCAAGATGCACTGGTTCGGCATCCCGCAGGGCGTTTTGGCACACCTGCAGATATTGCCAATATGGCGCTGTGGCTAGCGAGTAATGAGTCACAATTTGTGACCGGACAGTTGTTCACGGTAGATGGGGGTTTAACCGCCTCGTCACCGTTAAACCCCAGTTTGTTTTAATTTGCGTCGAGGACGAGTTGATGGCTTCTTTAACCCAGTTAGAATTTGATGCTGCTGCATTAGGCTATGCAGAAGATCCTTGTGAATCGTGGTCGTTGGGCTCCCAGTGCTACATTGATGGTAAATACCAGGCCATCGAAAAAACGCATGTGTTCGCTAAATCTTGGCAGTTTATTTGCCACGAAGAGGCGCTGCAATACGTAGGTGATTACGTGGCGCAAGAGGTTGCAGGCCAGCCTATGTTAGTCGTACGTAATCATACTAATGAGCTACAGGCATTCTATAACGTGTGTAAGCACCGAGGGCATTTGTTAGCCCAGGGGCAGGGCAACATGGCTAAAATTGTTTGTCCTTATCATTCTTGGAATTATGACCTAAAAGGCCAGTTGTTAGCGGCGCCACGATCAAAACTCATCGAAAATTTTGATGCCGCAGATGTGTGCCTTGATCAGGTCCAGGTGGAGATCTTTTGTCACCTAGTGTTTGTAAACTTAGACCCTGGCGCTGAGTCCTTGGCAAGCCAAACTGGCGATCTCGCTGATGAGATTATGACCTATGCGCCAGATCTGAGTAAACTCACTTACGCTACCCATTTGTCGTACAAAATTAAGGCTAACTGGAAAGCCGTAACCGACAACTTTCTGGAGTGTTACCACTGCACGACTGCCCATAAAGATTTTGTTAGTTTGGTGGACATGCAGACGTACAAAGTTAAAACCCATGGTATCTATTCAAGCCATTTGGCTAAAGCTAAACTGACGGGCAATGCCGCCTACAATATTGAGGATGCTGCGGTTACAGACCATGCGGTGTGGTATTTATGGCCCAACATCGCCCTGATGCGATATCCGGGGCGAGGCAATTTTATGGTGTGGCGATTCAACCCAGAAGGGCCAGAAGAAACCTACGAAGAATTCGACATTTATTTTGAAACGGCGGATGTCACCGAGGCGGAACAAGAAGCGCTAAAGTTCATCGATGAAGTATTACAAGTCGAAGACATTAACTTGGTGGAAAGTGTGCAGCGGGGTATGAATACGCCTGCGTTCCAGTCGGGGCGAATTATGGCTAACCCAGACGGCGAACACGGCATGAGTGAACATGCCGTACATCACTTTCATGGCATGTTGTTAGCGGCCTACAAGCGTGCAATGACATAGGTAGGATTAACAATGAAACACGAAGTAACTTGCGTTGCGGTACTCGGGGCGGGTGTGATTGGCGCTAGCTGGACGGCGCTTTTCGCTAGTGCTGGCTTGCGAGTTAAGGTGTATGACCCGCTGGCAACGGCTGAGGAAAATGTGCGCTCCTACGTTGCCGATGCTCAGCCTATGTTGCAACAATTGGGCTTGAATGCAGCGCAAGGGGACATCAGTTTTTATACCAGTGCTAGTGAGGCGGTGCAGGGGTGTGAGTTTGTGCAAGAATGCGCGCCAGAGCAATTAGCCATTAAGCACCAACTGTATGGGCAAATCGAAGATCACCTATTGCCCCACGCCATTGTGGCGTCGTCGGCCTCGGGTCTAATGGTCACTGAAATGCAGCAGGGTTGGAGTGACCCGTCACGCTTTATATTGGGCCACCCGTTTAACCCACCACACTTAATTCCTTTGGTGGAGCTGGTGGCTAATGATAAAGCTGCGGCAGGTGTATTGGAGTCTGCAGAGGCCTTTTACAAACAAGTGGGTAAGGTCACTATCAGGGTCAATCGTGAAGTGCCGGCCCATGTTGCCAACCGATTACAGGCGGCGTTATGGAAAGAGGCGATTCATTTGGTGGCTACGGGTGTGGCTTCCGTGGAAGATGTGGATAAGGCGGTTTGGGCTGGCCCAGGGTTGCGCTGGGCGGCAATGGGGCCGCATATGCTGTTCAACTTAGGTGCAGGTGAAGGTGGTATGGAAGAGTTTTGCCGTCGTTATGCCGACAGCTTCCAGCGGTGGTGGGGTGATCTGGGTGATGTGCAATTAGATGCTGCGACCATCGCTAAGCTGGTGTCTGGTGTGCAAGATGAAGCGGGTGACAAGCCTCTTGCTCAGCTTGCCAGCGAGCGCGATGCGCTTATCGTTAATATGCTCAACACCAACAAAGCTATACGGGATTAGCCCTAGGCTTTCATAAGGATGCGGTGTTTTTGTTTGCTCCAATCGCGTTCTTTTTCGGTAGCGCGCTTGTCGTGTAGTTGCTTACCTTTGGCTAAGGCTATTTCACATTTCACACGATGGCCTTTCCAGTAGAGCGCTGTAGCAACAATGGTGTGGCCGGTTTGTGACGAGGAGGCAAACAACCGAGCAATTTCTTTTTTGTTGAGTAGAAGCTTTCGCTCACGCCGTGGTTCGGCGACCACGTGGGTGCAAGCTGTCATTAAAGGTGAGATGTGAGCGCCCACTAAAAAGGCTTCTCCGCCTTTCATGTGCACGTAAGAGTCGGTGAGATTGGCGCGGCCATCTCTAATGCTTTTGATTTCCCAGCCCGTCAGCACAAGCCCCGCTTCAATCCGCTGATCCAAATGATATTCGAACTTCGCACGTTTATTGAGGGCGATGGTGCCGGTGGAGCTTTTTTGGGTTTTTGATTTCTTTGCCATGGGGCGCATTCTACATTAACTGGTATAGGGCTGCAGTGACAATTGCGGCTTTTAACCTTAATATGGGCGTTTTCCCAAGAGTAAAGTCTGTGGCCTCAATAAATCGTTCTGCCCTGGTAATGCATTCGGCGGCGCAAATGTATGATCTAGTGAATGACGTAGAGCGCTATCCAGAGTTTTTGGACGGCTGCGCGGAAGTTGATTTGATAGAATCTAGCCCCACACAGATGGTGGCTCGGCTGCATTTAAGTAAGGCGGGATTGTGTTACCAGTTTGTGACGCGTAACCAACTGACTCCTGATGCCTTGATTGAACTTGAGCTAGAGCAGGGGTCGTTTGACTACTTGCGAGGATCGTGGGCATTCACCCCCTTGCGCGACGACGCCTGTAAGGTAGAAATGGCGTTAGAGTTCGGCGTCACAGGTTTAAAAGGTAAGGCGTTGAGTGGTTTGTTTAGCCCCATTGCTGCCAACATGGTCGATGCTTTTTGTAAGCGTGCCGATATTATTTATAAGTGAGAAACAAATGATCGATGTAGAGGTGGCATTCGCCTTACCAGACCAACAAGAAATTATTGCCTTACAAGTACCAAAAGGTACCAGCGTGTTCGATGCGGCGGTAATGTCGGGGATTAGCAGCCATTTTGAAGGTTTGCAATTGGAAGGTACGCCGATGGGGATTTTCGGTAAGGCCGTAAGAAACCCCCAGGCAGAAGAAATTAAACACGGTCAGCGCGTGGAAATCTATCGGCCGCTGACCATAGACCCAAAAGTGGCTCGAGCAAATCGGGCTGCCAAAGCAGCGGCGAAAGCTAAAGCCAAGTAGCTAAAACTTAGGTGGTTACTACTCGATTGAGGTCACAAGGCCTTGATCAAACACCACCCGCAGTTTACGTTTTTCGTAGCGCCCGTCACCATGACGGTACTGATACACATAGTCCCAATGGTTAGGGTTGAAGGTATCCACTACCAATGGAGTGCCCATTACATATTGAACTTGGCGTTGGGTTAATCCTGGGCGTAACAGCTCCACCATTTGGTCGGTGATGAGGTTACCCTGTTGGATATCAATTTTATGGACGCCAAGAAAACCTAAACTGTCGATATTAGAGCAACCGCCTAGGAGCGTGATAAAAAGAGACGTGATAAGATAGCGTTTCATTAGCCAGGTCTGTTAGTTTGATAAGTAAGGCAGAATCATACCTGAATCCCCCAATAGTCTAAAGAGTGTAGCAAATACTATGGCGTCAGAAAGCCAAGAATTGCGTAAAGCTGGGTTAAAAGTAACCTTGCCACGCGTGAAGATATATCAAATATTAGAACAGGCTACCGAAGGCGACCATTGGAGCGCCGAAGATATTTATAAGCTGCTGATGTCGCAGGATGAAGATGTTGGCCTAGCGACTGTATACCGTGTTCTAACTCAGTTTGAAGCCGCAGGTTTGGTGGTTCGTCATCACTTTGAAGGTGGTAATTCGGTGTTTGAATTGGCCACAGAAAGCAGCCACGATCACATTGTGTGCATTAAGTCAGGTAAGATTAAAGAGTTTAATGATCCCGTGCTTAATCAGCGCCTCGAAGAAATTGCCGGCGAGTTGGGCTACGAACTTACCAGTCGAACCGTATACTTATACGGAGTAAGTAAGGACTAACTTACTGCCGTAGTTAGTGTAGCTGAACACCAGCGCCGAGCATCTCCTTGGCATGGGCTATGGTTTGTTGCGTGAGCTTAACGCCGCCTAGCATACGTGCTATTTCTTGTATTCTCTGCTCCTCATCTAATGCAGCTACCTGAGTTTGGGTCGATTGACCTTGGCTCGATTTACTCACTTGTAAATGGTGTTGTGCTTGGCTTGCCACTTGAGGTAGGTGGGTGATGCACAAGAGTTGGCATTCTTGCCCAAGTTGCGACAATAAGCGGCCTACAATCTCTGCAGTAGCACCACCAATGCCCACGTCCACTTCGTCAAAAATGAGGCTGGGAGTTATGCTAGTGCTGGCAATAACCACCTGTATGGCCAAGCTAATACGAGATAGCTCGCCACCAGAAGCAATCTTGGCTAAGGGTTTTGCACTTTGGCCTGGGTTGGTACTGATAAGGATTTCGATGTCATCTCTGCCCTGTGGCTGTAAGCGTTCGTCGGCTTTGTTTTGAATGCTTAGTTCTAATCGGCAATGGGGCATGGCAAGCTGTTTAAGTTGCTGACCGACAGCTTTTTCCAATTTTTTAGCCGCTTTTTTGCGTGCGGTAGTTAACGCTGCGGCGGCTGTGTCGTAGTCCTTTACTAAGTTTGCTTGTTGCGTACGGATAGCATCTAACTGGCCTTCTAGATCTTGGTTTTGCTGTAGCTGCTGTTGTAATGAATTGAGGTGTTCAGCCAAATCAGATGCTTGAATCTTATGTTTGCGGGCCATACTGTAAATTTGATCAAGGCGCAGTTCCAGTGTTTGTAAGCGCGCAGGGTCTTGGTCGAAACCCTGCAAAAAATTCTGTAATTCGTATTGGCTTTCTTCTAGTTGTATGGCGGCGTTGGCGAGCATGTCGGAGGCGGCACTGAGGTGTGGGCTGTGTTGGCTGAAACTTTGTAATTGCTGGTGCCAGCGCTGAATGCAGGCTTTGGGGTCTTCACCTAAGGTATTGTCTGGCAACAGGTTGCGTACGGTTTGTAACAGTTGGTCCGCATTGGCGCGTTGTTTATGTTCTTGTTCTAAGGCCAGTAATTCGTTTTCTTGTAGGTCGAGCTGATTAAGTTCATCCACTTGATATTGTAATAGCTGTCGCTCTGCTTCAGACAGTTCTTGGCCACCGGTTAAGATGTTGCTTTGGCGCTCTAATCCCTGCCATTGCTGACTTATGCATAACACCGCGTGTTGTTGCTCAGGGTATTTGCCAAACGCGTCCAATAAGGTCTGGTGGCTGTCGCGGCCCAGTAAATGTTGGTGTTCGTGTTGGCCGTGAATGTTGATCAGTTGCTTACCCAGTTCTTTTAGGGCGGTGATATTGACAGGTTTACCGTTGATATAGCCGCGAGAGCGCCCATCTTGGTTGATCATGCGGCGTAAGATACACGTGTCGGGATCTTCGGCGGCCACTAAGTGCTTAGCACACAAGTAGTCTTTAACTTGCGGCAAGTGGGTTAGGTCAAAAACCGCGTGAATGTCGGCTCGTTCGGCACCCTGGCGAACGCAGCCTGATTCGGCTCGGTCACCTAAGGTCAGCCCTAGGGCGCCTAACAGGATTGATTTTCCGGCCCCAGTTTCGCCACTTATGGCCGTCATGCTACGGCTAAAATCTAAATGTAAAAAGTCGACTAGGGCGTAATGATGAACAATGAGTTGCTGCAACATAAGGCGTATCCTGAGTGGTTTTTATACTGTAAGTATAACCAGTAGTGGCATTATGTCCAGTAGTTTTATGTTGACCTGCCTCTATCTTGCAACAGCGCTTAAAAAAAAGCCCATATTTGTCATAAAACTAGGGTCTTTTTGCTTGAATCATTGCGGTGTGTCCCCATATAGATTGGCAGTCAAGCTAGCGGTTCGAGAGACTCTCTCTAATTTGTGTGGCGGAAGTAAAGTAACGGAGAAGTAAATGAGCGAGCAACAACAGCCTACTGACGTAGAACTAGACGGTGCCACCGTAGAGAACCCAGCCACAGACGCACCTGCTGATGCAGAAGTGTTGCAAGAAATTACAGTAGAGTCGGTGCAAGCCGAGCTTGAAGTAGCTTTGGCAAAAATTGAAGAGCAGCAGGCTGATGTATTGCGTGCTCAAGCCGAAGTGCAAAATATCCGCCGTCGTAGCGAGCAAGATGTAAGTAAAGCGCACAAGTTTGGTCAAGAGAAATTGATGACTGAAGTGGTTTCTTTGTTAGATAACTTGGGCCGTGCGGTAGAGGCTGGTAAAGCAGAGCAAGCGACTGTGGAAGGCTTGCTTGAAGGCGTTGAATTGAGCCAAAAAATGCTTTTGGATGGTTTGAAGAAGTTTAACGTTGAGCAAGTGGACCCCCATGGCGAGCCCTTCAACCCAGAATTGCACGAGGCGATGACTGCCGTACCAAATCCAGACATGGAGCCAAACACCGTTATGGAAGTGTTTCAGAAAGGGTATACCTTAAATAGTCGCCTTATTCGCCCGGCCATGGTTGTGGTTTCCAAAGCCTAGAAAAAATAAGGTTTTTCACTTGAAGTTTGGACAATCGTCCTTACATAAGAACACAAGCAAACAGCGCCAAGCCTAGGGCCAGACAGAAGAGCCTAAGCCGCTAGCGTGGTTTGAACAGAATTGTAATTAAAGTCCTTCAAGGACATAAAGTATTGGAGTTTATGATGGGAAAGATCATCGGTATTGACTTGGGCACCACCAACTCATGTGTATCAGTTTTAGATGGCGGCAGCGCCAAAGTAATCGAGAACGCCGAAGGCGATCGTACTACCCCTTCCATCATCGCATTTGCTGATGATGGCGAGACTTTGGTAGGTCAGTCAGCCAAGCGTCAAGCTGTAACCAACCCAGAAAACACTTTATTCGCGATCAAGCGTTTGATCGGGCGTAAGTTTAAAGACGACGTTGTACAAAAAGACATCAAAATGGTGCCTTACAAAATCGAAGCAGCCGACAATGGTGACGCTTGGGTTCATGTGAATGGCGAAACCAAAGCACCACCACAAATTTCTGCTGAAATCTTGAAGAAGATGAAGAAGACTGCAGAAGACTTTTTGGGCGAAAGCGTTTCTGAAGCCGTGATTACTGTACCGGCTTACTTTAACGACTCTCAACGTCAAGCGACTAAAGACGCTGGTCGCATTGCTGGCCTTGAAGTAAAACGTATTATTAACGAGCCTACCGCAGCTGCTTTGGCCTACGGCCTTGATAAAGCCCGTGGCGATTCTACCATTGCTGTATATGACCTTGGTGGTGGTACTTTTGATATCTCTATCATCGAAATTGCCGACGTAGATGGCGAAACTCAGTTTGAAGTATTGGCCACCAACGGCGATACCTTCCTAGGCGGCGAAGACTTTGACTTGCGTTTGATCGAGTTTTTGGCAGGCGAATTTAAGAAAGAAAGTGGTATTGATCTACATAACGATCCTATTGCACTTCAGCGTTTGAAAGAAGCGGGCGAGAAAGCGAAAGTTGAATTGTCTACATCTAACCAAACCGACGTTAACTTACCGTACATTACTGCAGACGCAACAGGTCCTAAGCACTTAAACGTTAAGATTTCCCGTGCTAAGTTGGAGTCATTGGTTGAAGATTTGGTTTCTAGTACTTTGAAGCCATGTGCTCAAGCCCTTAAGGATGCAGACCTAGACGCTAGCGAAATCGACGAAGTGATTTTAGTAGGCGGTCAGAGCCGTATGCCTTTAGTGCAAGCCGAAGTAACTAAGTTCTTTGGTAAAGAGCCACGTAAAGACGTAAACCCAGACGAAGCTGTAGCCATGGGCGCAGCCATTCAGGGCGGCGTATTGGCTGGCGACGTAACAGACGTACTATTGTTAGACGTAACACCGTTGACCCTTGGTATTGAGACCATGGGCGGCGTGATGACTTCGGTGATCGACAAAAACACCACGATCCCAACTAAGAAGTCGCAAGTCTTCTCTACTGCAGATGACAACCAAGCTGCCGTGACTATTCACGTATGCCAAGGTGAGCGTAAGCAAGCCACACAAAACAAGTCATTGGGCCGTTTTGATCTTAGCGACATTCCACCAGCGCCACGTGGCATGCCACAAATCGAAGTGAGCTTCGACATTGATGCTAACGGTATCTTAAACGTGTCTGCTAAAGACAAAGGTACTGGCAAAGAGCAGTCCATCATTATCAAGGCCTCTTCTGGCTTGAGCGATGAAGAAATTGAACAAATGGTACAAGATGCAGAAGCTAACGCAGCGGAAGACCAGAAGTTTGAAGAAATGGTACAGGCTCGAAACACGGCCGACGGCATGGTTCACTCAACTAAGAAGATGATTGAAGAAGCTGGCGAGAAAGCGACAGACGAAGAGAAAGCTGCCGTAACTACTGCTATCGAAGCCGTTGAGGAAGCGCTAAAGGGCGACGACAAAGAAGCCATCGAAGCCGCTACAGCTGCTTTGACTGAAGCTTCAGGTGCCATTGCTCAGAAGATGTACGCTGAAGATGCTGCTGCCCAAGGTGGCGAAGAAGCACAAGGTGATGCGGGCGCGGACGATGCAGTTGATGCAGAGTTTGAAGAAGTAAAAGACGACGACAAAAAGTAAGCCCTATACGCCTGTTAGCGCCCCTTAATAGGGCGCGAAATTACAACGCGGGGCTTGGCCCTGCGTTCTTGTATCTGCTTCTCACAAGAAGAAGCACAGTGGAATAATTATGTCTAAACGTGATTTTTACGAAGTTCTTGGTGTGGCCAAAGGGTCGGACAAGAAGGAAATTAAAAAGGCTTTTCGCCGTATGGCGATGAAGTACCATCCCGACCGTAACCCCGACGATAAAGCGGCAGAAGAGAGCTTTAAAGAAGTTAACGAAGCTTACGAAATTTTGGTCGACGAGCAAAAGAAAGCGGCTTACGACCAATATGGCCATGCGGGCGTTGATCCTAATGCCCGTGGTGGGGGTGCTGGTTTTGGCGACGTGTTTGGCGACATGTTTGGCGACATTTTTGGTGGCGCAGGTGGCGCTGGCGGGCGTTCTAGTGTGCAGCGTGGTTCTGACTTACGTTACACCATGGACTTAGATTTAGAGCGGGCCGTACGTGGTACCACCAAAGAAATTCGCATTCCAACTCAAGTAGAGTGTGGCCCTTGTGATGGTTCGGGCGCTAAGCCTGGTACCAGCAGCAAGAGTTGTGGCACTTGTCATGGTCAAGGCCAAGTACGCATGCAGCAAGGCTTTTTCTCGGTGCAGCAAACCTGCCCTACCTGTCACGGTAACGGCAAAGTCATTAGCGACCCTTGTGGTTCATGTCACGGGGAAGGCCGTGTTCAAGAATACAAAACCCTATCGGTTAAGATTCCGGCGGGTGTCGATACCGGCGACCGTATACGTTTAACTGGTGAAGGTGAAGCCGGTGTTAACGGTGGGCCAAGTGGTGACCTTTATGTACAAGTGTCGGTGCGCGAGCATAAAATCTTTACCCGCGATGGTAAAAACCTCTATTGCGAAGTGCCTATTAGCTTTACCGATGCAGCGCTAGGTGGAGAAATAGAAGTACCGACCTTAGATGGCCGTGTTAAGCTAAAAATCCCTGAAGGTGCTCAGAGCGGCAAAATGTTTCGTTTGCGCGGCAAGGGTGTGACGCAGGTGCGTGGTGGTGGACAAGGCGATCTTATGTGCCGCGTAGCCGTAGAAACACCAGTGCATTTAAGCAAAGAGCAAAAAGATCTATTGCGTAAGTTCCATGACACTTTGGAAGCCAGTAAAGGGAAGCATTCGCCGAAAAAGTCGTCTTGGTTTGATGGCGTTAAGAGCTTTTTTGAAGATACATAGATTGCGAACGAAGTGCGGCAATCAATAGAGGTATAACATGACACGAATTGCAGTAATGGGTGCCGCTGGGCGCATGGGCAAAGTTTTAATTGAGGCTGTGCATCAAGCTTCGGGTGTAACCCTAGGTGCTGCCATCGTGTCGCCTCTCAGTAGCTTAGTGGGTGCCGACGCTGGCGAACTGGCTGGGGTAGGTAAATTAGGTGTTTGCCTTAGTAATTCCCTCGCTGCAGTAGCCGACGACTTTGACGTGCTCATTGACTTCACCAATCCAGAATTATCCCTCGCTAATGTGCTCGAGTGTGCAAGGCTCAACAAAGCCATGGTCATAGGTACTACCGGCCTAAGTACTGGGCAAAAACAAATATTGTTAGATGCGTCGCAAAATGCGCCGGTGGTATTTGCACCCAACATGAGTGTGGGTATCAACTTGTTGCTAGATATTTTGCATCGTGCCGCCAGTGTGTTGCAGGAGGGCTACGACGTAGAAATTATCGAAACCCACCATCGCCATAAAGTCGACGCGCCCTCAGGTACTGCGTTACGTCTAGGCGAAGTGGTTGCCGATGCCATGGGTCGTAACCTCGACGAGTGTGCTGTATACGGCCGCGAAGGTATCACTGGGCCACGCAGCGCCACCGAAATTGGTTTTGAAACCATTCGTGCAGGCGACGTAGTGGGCGATCATACGGTGTTGTTTGCCAGCGAAGGCGAGCGCATTGAAATCACCCATAAAGCCAGCAGTCGTATGACCTTTGCTAAAGGCGCTGTGCGTGCTTGTGCATGGCTTGAAGGCCAGACAAATGGCTTGTACGACATGCAAGATGTGCTGAGTTTGAAAGATTAACTGATCCGCTTTGTTCCACAGAATCTGCTAGACAAACAGCCGCTTTATTCTGTATAATTTCGTCAGTTCAAAGGCGCAATAATTTAGCTGCCGGTCATAGCATTTATAAAAAGCGGGGCGTGTCTAACACACCTCGCTTTTTTGCGACTAGAGACCGCACTTTTTTGTACCTGAAGAAAACATTTACCCGCATTGCGTATACACCTGAGGAGGCCCCCATTGACTACTCCCGCCATTCTGGCTTTAGAAGACGGCAGCATATTTAGAGGGGTTGCTATTGGCACCACTGGCCAAAGCACGGGTGAGGTGGTGTTTAACACTTCCATGACCGGCTACCAAGAAATCCTTACGGATCCCTCGTACGCACACCAAATTGTTACTCTTACCTACCCACACATTGGCAATACTGGTACCAACTCAGAAGACGAAGAGTCTGCCCACATCTGGTCAGCTGGCTTGGTGATTCGAGACTTGCCGTTAATGGCGAGCAACTGGCGTAATACTCAGCCACTTGATGAATACCTTATTGCCAACAACGTGGTGGCCATTGCCGATATAGACACCCGCCGCTTAACTCGCATTTTGCGCGAAAAGGGCGCTCAATCTGGCTGCATTATGGCTGGTGACGATATTGATGAAGCAGCAGCTTTAGCCGCGGCTAAGGGTTTTGCTGGTCTAAAAGGCATGGACCTTGCTAAACAAGTTACGGTTGAAGAGGCCTACGACTGGACCGGTTCTACTTGGGATTTAGTGGAAGGCAATACAGAAAAGACCGACGGTCAGCTTAAGGTTGTGGCCTACGACTACGGTGTTAAGCGCAATATTCTACGCATGTTGGTAGAGCGCGGTTGTGATTTAACAGTAGTGCCTGCACAAACGCCAGCCAAAGACGTATTGGCTATGAACCCAGACGGCGTATTTTTGTCTAACGGCCCGGGTGACCCAGAGCCCTGTGACTATGCCATCGCCGCCATCAAAGAAATCCTAGAAACAGACACGCCTGTGTTTGGTATTTGCTTGGGCCATCAGTTACTGGCTTTGGCCTCTGGTGCTAAGACTGAAAAAATGAAGTTTGGTCACCACGGTGCCAACCATCCAGTACAAGATTTAGATTCTAAAGTGGTGATGATCACCAGCCAAAACCACGGTTTTTCAGTCGCAGAAGACACCATGCCAAACACCTTGCGGGCTACCCACAAGTCTTTGTTTGATGGTTCTTTGCAAGGTATTGAACGTACCGATAAGCAGGCCTTTAGTTTTCAAGGTCACCCAGAAGCGAGCCCAGGCCCACACGACGTGGCGCCACTGTTTGATCGTTTTATCGACATCATGACAGCGCGTAAAGCTTAAGCCCTAGAACAGATTATTGGATAACCGACATGCCTAAACGTTCCGACCTCGAAAGTATATTAATCCTTGGCGCTGGACCTATCATCATTGGTCAAGCCTGTGAATTTGATTACTCAGGTGCTCAAGCCTGTAAAGCCCTGCGTGAAGAAGGCTATCGTGTCATTTTGGTGAACTCGAACCCAGCCACCATTATGACCGACCCCAGCATGGCAGACGCCACGTACATCGAGCCGATATGTTGGGAAACGGTAGAACGAATCATCGAAAAAGAGCGCCCAAGCGCTATTTTGCCGACCATGGGTGGTCAAACTGCGCTCAACTGCGCCTTAGACCTTAACCGCATGGGAGTACTGGAAAAGTACAATGTAGAAATGATTGGTGCCGACGCAGACACCATCGATAAAGCCGAAGACCGTAATCGTTTCGACAAAGCCATGAAGAACATTGGCCTTGAATGTCCGCGTGCGGAAATTGCCCACACGTTGGAAGAGGCCTTTGACGTGCAAACGCGCATTGGTTTTCCTGCCATTATTCGCCCTTCTTTCACTATGGGTGGTTCGGGTGGCGGTATCGCTTACAACCGCGAGGAATTTGAAGAAATTTGTATCCGTGGTTTAGACCTTTCACCCACCAGTGAGCTGTTAATCGACGAGTCGCTGATTGGTTGGAAAGAGTATGAAATGGAAGTCGTGCGTGACACCAACGACAACTGTATCATCATTTGTTCCATTGAAAACTTTGATGCCATGGGTGTACACACCGGTGACTCCATTACTGTAGCGCCTGCACAAACCCTCACCGACAAAGAATACCAAATTATGCGTAACGCCTCGTTGGCGGTATTGCGTGAGATCGGTGTAGAAACGGGCGGATCTAACGTACAGTTTGGCGTGAACCCAGAAGACGGCCGCATGGTGGTCATCGAGATGAACCCGCGGGTATCTCGTTCTTCTGCATTAGCCTCTAAAGCCACGGGTTTCCCGATTGCCAAGGTGGCGGCTAAGTTGGCCGTAGGTTACACCTTAGACGAACTTCAAAACGACATTACCGGCGGCGCTACACCTGCTTCATTTGAGCCGGCCATCGATTACGTTGTGACGAAAATTCCTCGTTTCACCTTTGAGAAGTTCCCTCAGGCCGACGACCGTTTAACCACGCAAATGAAATCTGTGGGCGAAGTGATGGCCATTGGCCGTACCTTCCAAGAGTCTCTACAAAAAGCCCTTCGTGGTTTAGAGACTGGCATTCATGGTTTAGACCCAATTCTATCGTCCGATGAAGAAAATCCACGCAGCAAAGTTATTGCCGAGCTAAAGACACCACGTGCAGACCGCATCCAATATGTGGGCGATGCCATGCGTATGGGTATGGACATGCAAGAGATCTACCAGCACTCTGGCATTGATCCTTGGTTCTTGGTGCAGTTAGAAGACCTAATTAAAGAAGAGGCCAAATTGGCCACCTTGGGTTTGGCAGACCTTAACTACGACATGGTCTATGGCCTCAAGCGTAAAGGTTTCTCTGACATCCGTTTAGCCACGTTGCTAGGCCTGACCGAAAAAGGCTTCCGTCAGCACCGTCAAAAGTTGGGTGTACGCCCAGTATACAAGCGAGTGGATACCTGCGCGGCCGAGTTCTCTACAGACACAGCGTATATGTACTCGACCTATGAAGAAGAGTGCGAGTCGCGCCCAAGTAACCGCGATAAGATCATGATCTTAGGTGGCGGGCCAAACCGTATTGGTCAAGGCATTGAGTTTGACTACTGTTGTGTTCATGCGGCGCTTACTATGCGTGACCAAGGGTACGAAACCATTATGGTTAACTGTAACCCTGAGACCGTATCGACCGATTACGACACCTCGGACCGTTTGTACTTTGAGTCTGTTACCCTAGAAGATGTGTTAGAAGTTGTTGCCATTGAACAGCCTAAAGGCGTTATTGTTCAATACGGCGGTCAAACCCCGCTGAAGTTGGCTGTAGATCTTGAAAATGCCGGCGTGCCTATCTTGGGCACCAGCCCAGAAGCCATTGACCGTGCCGAAGATCGTGAGCGTTTCCAGCAGATGATTCAACGTTTGGGCTTGTTGCAGCCAGACAACTCTACTGTGCGTAGCCAAGAAGAAGCGGTACGCGCTGCAGAAAAAATTGGTTACCCGCTAGTGGTTCGCCCATCCTATGTACTCGGTGGCCGCGCCATGGAAATCGTGCACAAAGAAGACGAACTCAAGCGCTATATGAACGAGGCTGTAGAGGTGTCTAACGACTCCCCAGTATTGCTAGACCGCTTTTTGAGCAATGCCGTAGAAGTGGACATTGACGCGGTATGTGACGGCGAACAGGTGGTGATTGGTGCCATCATGCAGCACATTGAGCAAGCTGGTGTTCACTCAGGTGACTCGGCGTGTTCCTTACCGCCTTACGACTTGCCGCAAGACGTTCAAGACGCAATGCGTGATCAAGTTAAGCGTATGGCACTAGAGCTGGGTGTGATCGGCTTAATGAATACGCAGCTTGCATGGCAAGATGGTGAAATTTACATCATCGAAGTCAATCCTCGTGCTTCACGCACAGTGCCGTTTGTTTCTAAGTGTATTGGTGTGTCTTTGGCTGATATTGCAGCCCAAGTGATGTCGGGGAAGACGCTTGCAGAAATTGGCTATACTGAAGAAATTATCCCTGGCTACTTTAATGTTAAGGAAGCTGTATTCCCATTCAACAAGTTCCCAGGTGTTGACCCTATTCTGAGCCCAGAAATGAAGTCTACCGGTGAAGTGATGGGTATTGGTGACAGTTTCGCCGAGGCCTTTGCTAAAGCACATATGGGTACTGGCCAAGCTATGCCTGTAGCTGGCAAGGCATTTATATCGGTACGCGAAGTGGACAAGCCGGCGTCATTAAAGCTTGCAGCAGGGTTAATTAACCTTGGTTTCACCCTAGTGGCAACCAGTGGCACTCAAAAAACCTTGACCGATGCCGGTTTTGAATGTGAGTTGGTTAACAAGGTGATGGAAGGTCGTCCTAACATTGTTGATAAGATCAAGAATGACGAAATCACCTTTGTTGTGAATACCACCGAAGGTCGCCAAGCGATTAACGACTCATCGTTGATTCGTCGTTCGGCCTTGCAGCATAAAGTAGCTTACTCTACGACCCTCACAGGTGGCTTAGCTGTCATGCAAGGTTTGGAGTTTGGTGAAGAAAAAGAAGTGCGTCGCTTGCAAGATATGCATGCCACGCTAACAGCGTAAGGAACAACATTATGGCGATTACTAAAGTCCCCATGACGGTACGTGGCGAGCAAATGTTACGTACGGAGCTAGCGGAATTAAAAACCGTAACTCGGCCACGCATCATTCAAGATATTGCCACTGCTCGCGAGCACGGTGATTTGAAGGAAAATGCTGAGTACCACGCGGCGCGTGAGCAACAGAGCTTTTGTGAAGGCCGTATTCAAGAAGTGGAAGCTAAGTTGTCTTTGGTGCAAGTGATCGACGTGAGTCAGATTGCGCCCACCGGCAAGGTGATCTTTGGCACCACGGTGACCATTATTAACTTGGATACCGACGAAGAGAAAACCTATTGCATTGTTGGCGAAGACGAAGCGGATATCAAGGCCGGTAAGATTTCATTGGGCTCGCCCATTGCCCGCGCCTTAATTGGCAAAGACGAAGGCGACGAAGTTAAGGTCACCACCCCAGGTGGCGTGCTGGACTACGAAATTGCTGAGGTTCAGCACCTCGTGTAGAGGTTAAGCACGTCGTCGGTTTTGCAGCGCAGAGATCCTGACCTCCGTCAGGATGACGTTTTACCCTCGTCATTCAGGCGTAGGCCGGAATCTCAGCATGGCGTTAGCAGTCTAACGCTCTAGGTTAGACTTCTTCGGGTCGGCATCTGGATTGTGTAAATAAACCAACGCCACGTTGCCAATAGATTGTACCAAAGTTGCGCCGCTTTGCTTGAGCATATCGGCAATCAGTGCGCTCTTTACCGCCCGATCACCCACCGAAAATTTCACTTTAATCAATTCATGATCAAATAACGCACGAGCTATTTCTGCCATTACGTTTTCTGATAGGCCGTTACCTGCCACGGTCACCAACGGATGTAGTGCGTGGCCAATGGTGCGGAGTTGTTTTTGCTGTGATTGTGGTAGTTTCATGGGTGTCCAAAATAAAATGCGTGCTGAGCAGGGCGCCAA
>ENA-OSET01000851-OSET01000851.1-sediment-metagenome-genome-assembly--contig:-NODE-851-length-33330-cov-4.750429_pt1 | contig 33330 bp, 52 predicted proteins | sample MGYA00237882_ERZ534229 | MGnify/ENA primary metagenome ERZ534229 (study PRJEB26408, sample SAMN06266212) | sediment metagenome | isolation source: Hudson Canyon methane seep mesocosm | place: USA:Hudson... | reverse complement strand
AGACAGTTAAAGCCCACGCTACACGCTTCTTATCCTCTTCATCGTAATGCTCAAGAATGAGGCCAGCCTCACGCAATCTCGCATTGTTAGCTTTTAGCTCTTGGTTTTGTTGCTTAATAATCTCGTTATCGTTAAACTCAATATCAGTTATTTCCGCCCTTTCTGGTGTTTCTGCTAATACATCTGTGGCTTTATCGCTAGATTCATACCACTCACTATCCCCATAGAAGCTACCGTTTTCTTGTAAATCCTTTAGAGCTTCACGCAATCTCGCATTGTTAGCTTTTAGCTCTTGGTTTTGCTGCTCAAGCTCTTTCACCCGTAAAGCCATTTCAAGAACAAGAGGTGCCGATATATCCATCACACCTAAACCAACCTTCATGGCTTCTTGTATAGCCGACTCCATTCCAAATATTAATTCACTCATTTCACACCTTCTAGTAGTTCAGGTGATTCGTAGATGTTGCCGATTACTTCCAGCCCGTAATGGTCAAGCCCAATATCAGTAAGGTTTTCGTTGCGTTGTTTTTTCCATCCAGCTTGCGTATCAGAGAGGCAATAAACAACCTCATACGGGTAAGACCCTTCGGTACTTCTGGCAACAATATCTCCCTCATAAATCTCAACACCTTTCTTATCTTTTAGGCCGGTGTATTGCATTAGCTCAACATCATGTCTACCTGTAAAGATGTCGTACATTAAGGGGCAGCTAGCTTCTCTGTTGTAAGCGGTTTGAGTCATAGTGAACCAATCAATCATGACCTCGCTCAATGAATCCCAAGCTCTAAATTTAATTTCTCTACTCATGCTGTATTAACTCCTATTCTCTAATGCTAATAAATCAGTCAGCTTTTCATCATCAGTCATTTCTCGCTCGACAATATCAATGTCGATTGTTTTCTTTATTACTCGCTCTAATACGTCAGACATTTTGTTTTTAATCTCATTAATAACCCATGCGTTTTGGCGTTTAAGCTCCTTAACGTCTTTCCTTAATAGGTCGATTTGTTTTTGCTGTGCGAGACTCATGCTGCATTTCTTCCACAGCAAAGGCATTTCTCATGGCTAATTAATGTCAAGCCATTACGCAATCTCACATTATCAGCCTTTAGCTTGGCCAACCCCTGAACACTTCTAGCCATTCATCCCGATTTCGCTTTATACATTCAGCAGGTGTTTCGTTTTCTTTTAAGTAGGGCTTGCAATCTTCTAGCTGCCGCTCAAGCTCTGCAATGCTGGCCTCTATTTTTCTGAGGACATCAGCATCCTTTTTGCCTCCCCATGCTTCCATTTTATTTGCTATTGCGCTTAAATCACTCATTTCTTCCTCTCCATAACTATCAAAGGCGCTTCTTTAATCCCTATTCACAGGTTCGCCATAGTCACTATCAGGGAAGCGTCTTGGCTCGTGGAAGTGACCGCTTTGGAGTGCTTGCAAAATCATAAGTGTTAGCTGTCTAAGTTTCATTCTCATTCCTTAAGTAAGTACCGCTTCACCAACTCAGCCCCCAATTAAGGAGGCCAAGCAGGTTAGTGATTAAGGGTCGCTAATAGGGAATATCATCATCGTAGTAATCAGCGTCTCCAGATGGTGCGGCAGGTTGTGGTGTTGGACTGGAAGGGGCGGCAGCACCGTCAGCAGGTTTACCGTCAAGCATGGTCATTTCATCGCACACAATTTCAGTCGAGTACTTATCCTGACCGTTTTGATCTTGCCACTTGCGAGTCTGGATACGACCTTCTAAATAGACCTGAGAGCCTTTGTGTAAGTACTGCTGAGCAATCTCACCTAACTTATTGCGTAATACGCATCGGTGCCATTCAGTACGCTCTTTACGCTCACCTGATTGCTTGTCTTTCCAACTTTCCGAGGTGGCAACACGTAAATTGCAAATGCTGCCACCATTAGGAAATGCACGGCTTTCAGGTTCAGCGCCCAAGCGAGCCACAAGAATTACTTTATTAACTGACACGGCTTATCCCTTTAACGCTAAATAATTACTGTCAACCACGATGGTTAACTGGGAAGGGACACCAAGCACACGCGACACCTCTTTGGCGATATGCTTCACTGATATCTCAGTAGCAAGATGTACCATTTCAGGAGCAATCACCGCGTCAATAGCTGTACCCGTCTGTGAAATGACTTGAATATTTTCCACAAGCTGCTTCGCCATTGAAGGCAGGAAGCAGCGGTTAATAATAAACTCCCAAAAATTAACAATATCCCACTTAGCAATAGTTGCTTTTAAGTGATCCACTTCACTTTCAAGACCGGCGATCCGCTCTTTCGATGTTTGCGGTACTTGTTTTTCTGGTTTAGGTTTAACGCGGTTCCAAGTCACATTGGACGTATAAGCTATCTCTTCGACTGAGGACGGCGGCACACGAACACCAATAGACTCTTCAAGCATTTCAGCCACTTCATCGTATGACATACCGTTAAGCGTTAGCTCTGGATCTTCAATCGCAGCCAGCGCAAGGCAAGCACGATGAAAGTCACCATGAGATAGACGTCTAATTACTTTTTTTTCTGCTGTATCTGACATTGTTATTTCTCCAATTTAATTAAAAGATTGCTTGCTTTTATCTTATTGCGACTGCTATTTTTTCTAACTTACCGCTATCGTGAAGATCTCCAAGCACAGTAATGGCTTTTGCTGCACGCTCAAGCAGTTCAACGTACTGCTCTAATTTGCTCATATCGGCTATTTTTTCTATCTTGGCTAACCCGTTGGATAACTTATCTGCTGCTACTCTTACTTTTGATGAAGCGTTTTTTGATGATTCGTCAACAGTTCTACCAATGTCGAGAAAACGCTTAACAGCCGCACTTAAAGCGTCTGAGGTGTACTCAAGCTCACTAACTGCCTTTTCTGCTTCTTTATTCATGCTTTTCACCCTATGTTTAATGTATTTGCCTGCATTTACATCTTGAACCACAAACCTATTGACACTCTCGGTGTCAAACATTTTTTCACCGCCCTTGACCGTAACCTCAAGCACGCCTGACGGGAGTATTAATGTTTCATACACACCGTCAGTGTTCACGCTGCTGCCTCAAGTTTTCCTGTCACTGGATTAACACGCTTAACGATCACTTCAACGTCGTAAGCGTTGCCTTCATCATCGCTAAGTATTAAGGCCAGCTCGTCTTTACCAATAATCACACCTAACGATGTAAGTGCTTTTTTGGTGGTGATTTTTTGTTGGTAGGCTAACGGTGTGAAGATGATGCTATCTTCTGACTCTTCAACATCGGAAGCGGGGGAGATATCTACTTTCGTTTGCGTGGTTGCAGGCACTTCTTTTTCCACCACTGCCGCTTGCGCTTTTTCTTCTTCTTCAAGCCTGATACGTTCACGCTCAACTTCTAGCCGCTCTTGCTCTTTCGCAACATGCCGTGCAATGCGACTTTCAACAAACGCAGAAAAACTAAGCGCATCAGCGTGGATAATTTGCTGTAGATCGTTGAATAGGAATTTATGATTAACTGCTTTTTCATTAATCAACTTAAGGTTAGCCCTAACCAGCGTGGCCACTTCATTTGCTTTTATTTTGCACTCAGAAAGCTCAGTGTCAACAGCGTCAGTCAGGCTTGCCATAGTGCGTTTATTTTTAACCGAACTGGCAAAGTCAGGACAAACAACAACTAATTGAATAGGGCTTAACTCAGTATGGATAACCGCCATAAAAGCATTAAACTTCTCATTGCCTTTAGCTATCAGTGATTCTTTAATGCGCTGCTTTTCGCTTTTTACTGATTTTTCTTGAGCCAAGCCAAGCGCGTTAAGTTTGTCTCTATATTCACGCAAGGTTCTAACTGCATCACTGACTGTTAGCATTTGATCGATGACCGAGTTAGCAACCGCCTCACACTTTTTAGCGGTGCTTCTGGCTACTTTTGCTTGCGCCTCGGCATTAGCAAAATCTTCATCAGTTTCAAATTTAGTGATCGCATTATTAAGGAATTTATCAAACTGTGGCGTTACATCATCTAAGTTGCATAATGTCAGCTCACCTTTAACGTGAACCGTGACTGCTGGCAGCTCTTTGACGGCTTCTGCAATTACAGGCTTGTTGGTTTCAGGCAGGACATAGTTTGCCAAGTCAACATCGAACTGCTTCCAACTAGCAATTAACGCTTGTTCTTCGACTGGCGTTAAGTAAACCCATAAGTGAACCGTGTTCTCTGGCGTACCGTCAGTAACCATGTATAGGCACTTTTCAGCACCACTAACAACAAGCTGCTGTATTACCTGCCAGATATCTTCTTTTGGACAGATATTAGCTCTAACCGACGCTACCTTATCTTCATTCCAAGATTTACATTCCCAGGCAATAGCTTCGTCCATTGTTAAACCGTCAAAGCTGGCTAACAGGTAATCATCATCATCAACGCCGATAACAGGGAATAACTCATCATCAATAATTGCTTCGGCCATTGGGCGTGCCAACGCTTCAACTTTATGGCCTTGATCAAGTAGGTTTTTTTGTACCCATTGGCTGAACTCTTTATCGGTTCCGGTGGCTTTCAAGTGCAAAAGCTCGTTACGCTTCGTCTTATGCGCGCCTTTCATCATTGACGCTTCTGAGGCGGTGCGATATTTACGTCGAGCCGCTATCCATTCAGGTGAACCCTGTACTAAATTAAGCGTTTTCATTAACTACTCCTTGCAAGTCATTTTCAAAGTCGATGTAGGTAATTTTTTGATCTTCGGTAAGCGTGTACTTGAGGCTTAATTGATCAATAAGCTCTTTGGCTGTTTTTTTCTTCTCAGCAATCATCTTGGTGTACTTACCAAAAGTGTCGTTGTATTTTTCGGCGGGGTATGGAGGTAACTCCACGTGCTCAACCTCGATAACAGCAGCATCAGCTACATAGCTTGAGGTATTGGCAAGTGAGCCTTCTGGTTCAAACTCATCCTGACTGTACACGCCCATAATCACGTCAGGGCAATAGAGTCTTGACCACTTCTTGATCGCTAGATAAGCAAGTTGCTGCTTTGGATCTGACGCCCATAGCGGTGAGTTTCTGACGGTTGCTTGAAACATTGATACAACAAGCTCTCTTGGCTTATCTTCACCTTTCAATGTTGCCCACACTCTGATCTGGCATCCGAGTTCATTTGCTTTGATAGCCGTGTTCTCCATGAATTTGTCCCAACCACCGCCGATCCATTCAAATTGTAGCCGGCCAGTGGTTGGCGCTAGCGAAGTAATAACCGCATTGACTAGCTGCGCTTCATAACCAAGCGAACCATTCACTAGGTGTGTTTTCCCAGCAACAGCAAAAGGATTCATGCCCCATTGCATTGCCTGCATCGTGACCGCCATGCAATCACCGATATTACCGGCTAGATGATTAGGTACTGAGGCCGAACCCGACGCCATGATTTTGGCAAACCGTTCAAGCTGGTCAAACTTAGCTGTATCAAACAGCATTTCTTTAGCTTGAGTAAGATCGTAGGTTTTAATGTCAGGTGTTTCCGTTGCTTCAACTGGCATATTCATTTTTATTGACCTCCTTTGCTTCGTCATACTTGGCTTTGCTGTAACCTTTCAGCCATTCCGACGATTCAAACTTAACTTCACTTTCATTTATATAGCCAAAAGCCATATAACCTTGATTGAAATCAGTCATTGTTTGCTGTGCCGCGTTCATTAGTGTGAACGCCCATTAATCACACGCTCTGCGACGGTGTAAGCCGCATCAACTTCGTCAAGGCTTTCGGTTTGAATGAGTTCTTCAACATCGTCGATACTCCACATACGAGTGTTGGCTTTAAAAACATTACCTCGCAATAAGTCATAAGCTATCGTGTCAACTGTTTGAGTTCGGTTTCTCATGTTATTACTCCCGCTACTAATGCCAGCAGCAAAATAAATAAAATGGAATCAATCAAGCCTCTCATTGGTCGGTGTCGCTTTGTTTTTCCTCGACCATTAATGAGTAGTCAGGCTCAATATCTTGTTCCGGTTCATCATCACAAGCCCAATACTCAACTGGGTGCGGCTCTGGTGCGAAACATGAATTAGCCATTACTGATTCCATAAATCTGTCGAAATAGACAGTAAGAGCGAGTTTACAGTGTGTGAACTTGATAAGCAAGCACGGTGTGTGAATTAATTAAAAATAAAAGGAATTCTTCCTAACCGATTTTGGGTTTTTTGGGGGAGGGCATTTTCAATAGCAGAAAAGAGTTAAGTCGTTACTTTTAGGTGGAATAAAAGGAATTTTTCCTATACGATTTTGAGCTTTCTGGATGAGGGTGTTTTCAATAAGCGAAAAAAAACCCCCTAGATTAAGGGGGTTTTAGTTGTTACCTGTGTATATTTGTAGATCACCAACGCTTAAGATTTTTTTCTTTTTTACTTACTGTCTCTGCTATCGGTTTTAGAGGGTCAACCCTTCTCTTTAGTGCCACTAAGAACTGCTTCTCCCTCTCTGTCATCGCAAATGATTTGCGGTAGTCATCCATCACTAATTCTAACATTGTAGTATCTCGTCCTATCTGAGTATATTGTGCTAAATCAGCACAAATTAATACTACAATGAGTGGACTTTAGAAGTAAAGGGTGAATATTTAGGTTTTATCTTCGGCGTAAATATCTAGGATCTGAATGGCTTTGTTTTTCGCTTCATCATTCATAGATCTGAACGCTCTTAACATTTCACGCTCAAGATTAGTGCCCGCATAAGTATCATCACCATCACATAGTTCAGACATGCTTATACTAAGTATAGTGCAAAGGCCGTGCAATTCTTCAAGTGTAGGTGGTCGTTCACCGCGAAGCTTCATGCTAACGGCTGATTTAGATAGATTCAATGTTGTGGCCACAGAAGAGTGGGGAATCCCCTTCAACTCAAGCAGTCGCCTCGCCCGAGTAAACCAAGCTTCACCGTCCATAGTTTGCCTTATATGTTTTTGTGCATTCATTAGGATAGTAATTATACAGCGTGTAGACTAATAAAGTCCACGTCCCTCCCTTTACTGTGCCCTGCTTCACATAAACCACAATGATCACACTGAGTGAACTATATCCACAAAGTCGCTTGCTCTTAGAGTTCACGTTGTGTAAACTCGCAGCCCATGAACTCAAACAATCAGCTGCAAATTAACGAACCTCTTTGTATTGCTATCCGCTCTTATGGTGTAGGCAATTTAATCGAGAAAGGGCATAGCAAATCAATGGTCTATGCCGTCTTAAGTGGTAGACGAAAATTTAGCCATGACGAAAAAGCCAGAGATGTCGCGGATATTCTTGGCATTGATAAGTCGGTGGTGCGTCCTGATGTGTGGGGCGATTGACCTTGATGTTTGGCTGCTTCAATCAACCCACTGCATTTCTGTGTAGGGTTTTTACGGTACACGCAGAAGGGGAGCGCTAAAGATGGCGAGAATAAGAACGATAAAGCCCGAATTTTGGCGTGACGATGATTTGTCCGAGGTATCACCAGAGGCCGCTTTATTGGCGATAGGATTACTCAACGTCGCTGACGATGAAGGATTCTTTAATGCTAACCACAAGCTGATAGAGGCTGATATTTTTCCACTACGGGAGCTATCCCGTACCGTTACCGTACTGATGCAAGAACTGGAAAGTATTGGTTATATCGTCCTTTATTCATCAAAAACTAACCGAAAATACGGTCACGTTGTCAATTTTAAGACCCACCAAGTTATAAATAAGCCTAAGCCCAGTAAAATCAAAGACTTATGTTCTGACGTGTGTTCGTACCGTAGTGATACGGTACAGCTACCGGTAGGAAAGGAACAGGGAAAGGAACAGGGAAAGGAAGGGAACATTGTCGTATCTGACGATAACGACGAGATTGAACAAGCTCGCACATACACTTTCAACGAGTTCTACACCGCCTACCCCGTAAAGAAATCTAAAAAAGCCGCCATCAAAGCATGGAACACCATGGAAGATAAAGACCAGATCTTGGCGGTGGATAGGCTTGGTCACTTCATAACAACCGTACCTCAAGGCATTAACTTTCCTCATCCCTCAACGTACTTGAATCAAAGCAGGTGGACAGATGAAAAAGCAGAATCAGGCAACAGAGAATTACCTAGCGACGCTAAATCAGCGGTTGGATATACAAGCAGACTTAAGGGCAGACACAGCTGTAATCAGGCCGCAAGCCAACATTGATAATGTCATTGAGTTGTTTGCCCGATTAGGCGCTACTTATGGTCGCTTATGGTCAAAGCAGCATGATGATGACGATGATCTAACAATGGCGTTGACGGTTTGGGCTGAGCAGTTGTATGGACTAAACAAGCGACAAGTGGAGCGTGGCATTAGTTTGCTGCCAGAGCTATACCCGCCGAACTCGAAGGAGTTTAGAAGTTTATGCAAGTCTCAGTCATTCAACATGATTGTTAGAGAGCGAGCAAGGCATCTTGCATTGCCAGCGCCACCGTCAGATCCGTTAGTGCGCGAGCGAGCATTAAAGAAGATTAAACGTATGCAACGTCAATCAGGAGCGCGGTCATGCTTGCCAGCCTAGAAGAGTCAGCACTAAGAGCCAACAGGTATCACCCTTGCAACGATTGCTCTAACCAGAGTCATTGCAAGTCACAACAAACGGCGTGCCGATTATTCCTTGAGTGTTTGCCTGCTGGATTTTCAAGAAAGGCCGGCAACCTAGTGCCAGAACTTAGTTTTAAATTCTTTGTGACCGCGTTTATTGACAACGATCAGTATCGAGGAAAAAGCGAAGGTGACTATGGAAAGTCATTTTGGGTATGGACGCGTGAGGGGTATGCAGGCATGTTTACGTCTAGCCCCAACTATGATCCGAGAGTAGTGCTAGATGAAAGATACTCACTCACTCAAGCAAAAGATAGGGCAACAGCTCACAACCTAGAGTTGACCTTGAATTATGCAGAATCAGCAGATATAGGAAACAAGATAAGGGTAGAGCTTGAAGGTGCTGAAGATATGACATCAGCAGAATTGAGCGACTTGCTAGATGTTAAATGCGGTCGAGTGTCACAAGAGGCGCGACGATTAGCGTCAGCCAAAATAATAAAGAAAAACCGATCTAGGGTATGTACAACCGTTGTTTCGGATCGAAAGGTAACGGCGTGGGCAACAGTATGAAAATTCTAGCAATAGCAGCTCTAATCCTTTCGTTAGTCGCGTCATTTTTAACAGGCTATGCAGTAGTAGCTAGCCGTGATTATTCGATAGCTAGAAAAGTTATTGAAATTGGCGAGCCGGTCAATCAGGCAGTAACTTCGGTTGGCGATCATGCGGGGGATAAGTTGTGAAGGTTCAAGCAAAAGGAAATGAAACGAGATATGACCAGCAGCATGAGCTAGAGGCAAAAGCTAGGCGGAAAAGTAGCGGGCTAGGATATTTCATCCCTTATGTGTGTTCTGTGTGCGGCAAAAATAGGGGGCAAGGAAGTCATGCTAAATGTTCGCGCCAGCTACAGCAGCAGAGGGTAGTTAATGGCTGAAACAATAGTAATTCACCCAAACATGCAGGGTTATAAAGATATGACCGCTAAAGTCGGTCTGATACTGGAGCAAGGCAAAAAAGCCACGGTAGAAATTACCGAAGGCGAGAAGAAAAAACGCAGTCTTTCAGCTAATGCGTTGCAGGCAGTTTGGATTAAGGAAATTGCAAACCACGAAGGTCAAACGGAAAAATACGTCCGTGATTACATTAAGCGTGAGATTGGCTTGCCGATTTTGCGAGGTGAAAACAACAAAACAGCCGAGGCGTTGAACTGGACGTTACATAAAATAAATTATGACCTGATGACGCCAGCACAAAAAGCAAAGGTACTAGATTTATACGCGGTCACTAGCATTATGACCACACAGCAACATAAACGATTTAGAAATCAGGTACAGCGGCATTATCGTGATGAAGCAGATCTTGAACTGGAGGTTAGATAGTGAGTGATAGCAAGACAGTAGGTGTAGCTCAAATTGATAGCAATGATATTGCTTTGTTGCAGGTAGCGTTATCTGTATTTAAAGAAGGATCAATCAATGAGTTAAAGGCGGCTAATGATGGTGTTATTGAAATTGATGCCGATGATATGCAAATGATGAAGTCAGGTGTTGCACATGCAACCGTGCTACTAGGGAAGCTTGAAATGTTAATGCAATCAAAAATAGCAGAAATGGGTAAGCATTAAAGCTAAATCAGTGCTAAAACAAAAGAAATGTAGACATTGCAAGGAGCCGTTTAGGCCGTGGAGCAGCACCCATATTGCTTGCAGCCATAACTGCGCTATTCAGGTGGTAAAGGCCAGCAGGGAGAAACGTGAACGCAAAGCAAATGCTAAGCAAAAGCTAAACCTGAAAACGAAAAAGCAGTGGCTAGTTGAAGCACAAAAGGCATTTAACGCCTTTATACGAACAAGAGACAAGGGCAGGGCGTGCATATCGTGCGATAAGGCAGATGATGGTAGTCATCAAAGACATGCATCACATTTTAGGAGTGTGGGCGCATGCAGTGCGCTGAGGTTTAACACTTTCAATGTACATGCAAGCTGCGCCGAGTGCAATGGCGTGAAGAGTGGCAACTTGATCGAATACAGGATCAGGCTGAAGAAGAAGTTGGACGTTTGTCGTGTTGAGTGGTTGGAAGGTCAAAATGGCATAGTAAGGTATGACATTGATTACGCTAAACGAGTTAAACGTATATTTAAAAAAAGAGCAGCAATTTATAAAAAAATGAGAGAGTAATAATTATGCTAGACAGTAACGTAAGAGTGATCATCGCAGAGGATCAGCTACCAAGACATTTCAGGTTGGATAAGGTTGTCACCAACCTGCTATCTGCGTTTACTGGCTCGCCGGAGACATTGGCAAGCCTAAAGAGTGACTTACATAAAGTCTTAACACTGGCCGACGAAAAGCTGTATTAAGTGATGATCGCAACCCAAGTAATGCCCGCGTTAATGATACTTCTAAGTCTAGGTTCGTCGGTTCCTTATTGGCTTGTTGGTGATTGGCTTGCGGCAGCAACGCTAACCAGCGTGGTGACATTCTAATCATCAAAACTAAGTGGAGATCGCTATGTCAATTGAAGCGGGAAACCCGAAAGATTGGATAGAAGATTACCAGGACGTAGGTGCAGAATTTGGCGCGGTAGTTAAGCGTATGCACGATGAGACTGAAAGCAATTGCAAGAAAATATCTGAGCAAATGGAGGCTAACAGTAATGAGCAAGACCAGTGCAAGGCGCAAAGAAGACCATGCAAGAGTGGCTGAAGGGCTAAGCAAGGTTCAATTTGACGAGCGAGACAAAACGAGGGACACGTTCAAGCTAACGGTGAAAGGTAAGCGGGTTAAATAATGGATATTGGTGACGTCGTTATTGGCCTAGCTATTGTTGCGTCTACGCTTGCATTAATGATGATGCGTTTAGGAGATTTTTATGTCAAGTCAAAAAGGGTGTAAATACATTGACCAAAGTGAGGCGTTTGATCGCGTTATGCGTGATGCGAACAAGCAAGGTGCTTACCTGTTTTATCACCGAGATGAAAAACGGTATCAAGTGGTGAGAGAAAAGCAATTGCAAGACGATAAGCCAATGGCGAAAGAGAATAAGAAAAAGCTGGATCAAAATTTTAACGATGAGCGAATTATGTATGTTGGCTTTTATAATAAGTATGTCGATATGTACCGCTTGCTTGATGACATAAAGGTTGCTGCTGAAATAGCCAAAAAAGAAGCCGCAGATGAAGTGGAAGCAAACCTATATAAACACTAATTAACTGACAGTCCCGTATAAGGGAGTACAGTAGTTCTTAAGCCTGCATTTTTAAATGGACTTTTAAAAAGGGAAAAACTATGAGACTTATATATACAGACAGTAAAGAAGAAGTAAGAGTAGGTGATATAGCGACTACTCTCAAAGGTGAGCTTGTTGAGGTGGCTAATTTTGCAGCACCGCATCAACCAAGCTGTGAAGGAAAGGTAACTGTTAAGCGTGGCAGTCACGCCAATAACTTCAACGAATACTTTGTAAGTGTGATTAATGCCGAATGGATTGAGCGTGAAGATTTTGTTTCGTCAACATACCCCGATCCAGCATTAGATGCAGATGAGATCGTCACTCATAACGGCCAGACCGTGCATTGTTATGGCGATGTAAAAGAAGATAGCTACTTTGGCATTTGTTGCGATGATAAAGCTTTCGACGGTATCTGTGTAGATAATACCAATGACGATAATGAAGGGTTCAAGAACTGGACGCAAACAGTGATTTACCTGCTGGAAAACTACCGTCCTGATATCGCTCAGTTGAAGGTGCTGATATGAAGAAGACTCTAGTATGGTGGGGGACAATGAGGAAACAGGAAGTAGTCATGAGTAGTCTTATCGAAACGTGGGAAGCTGCAATAGCCTTCAATCAATGCACTAAGAGGGAGGGGCTTAACTACATATCAAACATGATTGGTGTCAAGTACGACTTCAATAAGCTATCAGAATGGCGAACAGGCGTCAGGCCGATCCCTGATCGCGTTAAAAAGATCATGATGTTTGAGTGTATTGATTATGCTTTAAAGCATTCAAAGTCAAATAAAGAACTGGTGAAGATGCTATCACCACCAGACCGAATTTAAAAATCCACAAAAGCGCCGTAACTGGCGTTTTTTTTTGCATTAGATTTGATAACTTAATGCGGAATTAACGTGCAAGCGAAGTAACTGCAACCTAATCAAATAGAGGATTTGTTATGGCTAACGAGGCTGCTCAACATTTAACTGACACTGCTATTCAGGCTGCATCTGCAAAGGCACCGTATCTGGCGGGTATAACAGCAGTAATAGGGGGTATAACCCTGAATGATTGGTTAACAATTTTTGGCCTTATTTTTATGCCTTTAACCTTTACATTGAACTGGTATATGCAAAATGAGCGTTTAAAAATAATGCGAGAAAATAATAAGAACAAGACGGAAACTGGAGAAGAACAAGTCAATGACAACAGCAAAGAGTAAAGCGATTATTGAATTTAAATTTGCACCACTGGCGGCGTTTGAGTGGTGGAGAGAGCTTACCGATGACGATGGTGAGGTGCTTGATAGAACATTGATTGGTCAGTACTTGCCAGGTATGACCTATAACTGCTCTAAAAAAACCAACCACGATGCTTTGCGTGAAAAGTGCAAGCAGTGGGAAGCGGAAGGCAAAATCAAAATCATGGCTCTTGAAAAAGGACAGGAATTTAAAACTGTCAACGTTGGTTAAATTAATAATTATCAGGCTAAGCGCATGAGTGCTTTCCATAAACATATTGGAGAATACTCATGGCTGTTCAATTATCAGACACGGTGCGTGATGCGCAAAACGATGCGATTGAAGCTGCAGTTGGTGCGACGCCTTTCTTAGACATTAGAGCAGGGGCGCAACCTGCAAATTGTTCTCTTGCTGATTCTGGTACAGAGCTGGAGCACATGGCGCTACCGGCAGACTTTATGAACGATAGTTCAGCGGGCGTTAAGACTAAAAAAGGTACATGGTCTGGTGAAGTCGACGCTGCGGGTACCGCTGCTCATTTCCGTATTAAAAACAATGCTGACTCAGTGTGTCATTTGCAAGGCTCAGTTACCGCTTCTGGCGGTGGCGGTGATATGGAGCTGGACAATATTGTATTGGCGGCAAGTCAAACGCTGACTGTCAATACGTTCACACTCACTGCTGGTAACGCATAAGTAGTGGGACAGATTAATCAAAAGGTGTTGTCGAGCAGTGGCTTGGTCGCGCCTTTTTTGTCGATAGGAGAGTAAGGTTTTATGGATGCAAATATCTACGATCTGGTGAAGGAGTCAACGTCAACGACAGGTAATGGTCTGACATTAACGTTAGCGGCTTTAACTGGGTTTGCTCGAATATCACAAGCAGCGGCAACAAGTGAGCAGATCTACTACGTTATCCGAGATGGTGAGAACGCCGAAGTGGGTATTGGTACAGTTCAAGCCTCAAACACATTAGACCGCACAACACCAATAACAACATTAGTGGCTGGCGTTTACGATAGTGCATCACCGGTAAAAATTACTTTATCTGGTGATAGTGTCGTAGCAATTGCACCTACCGCAGCAGCCGTGATAGACGCGGCTGATGATGGCATAGGCGGGTTTAAAGATACGTCTATTGCTATTAGCTCAAACGGCACGGCTTTATCTGAAGATAATGAAACGAACAACCAGAATATCGGTATCGGAGATGGTGCTGGTAGGTATATTACTGCGGGATATAATAATATCGCATTTGGACAAGGCGCGTTACAAGGCAATGAAACCTCTAAATTAACAGGGGTGCACAATATTGGCATTGGCACTGATGCTGGGAAGTCGCTAACGTCAGGGTGGGCTAATGTACTTATAGGCTACCAAACTGGTGCTGGTCTAACAGAGGGTTTATTCAATGTCCTGCTGGGGACAGAGGCAGGGGCTAGAGTAAGTTCTGGTGCTAGAAATATTGGTATTGGTCAAGCAGCACTTCAAGGCGATAGCACATCAATGCTTACGGGTAGCGATAATATAGGCTTGGGTTTGGCGTCAGGGTACGTCCTTAGTACTGGATCGGATAACATACTTTTTGGCTCTGGCACGGCATACGCCTTGAAATCGGGTAGTGGCAATATAGTTGTAGGCAAAAATGCACTGGCTACCAATGAGTCAGGAGATAGCAATATAGCCATAGGTGACTTGGCAGGGTACACCAACGCGAATAATCATAAAAACGTCTTTATTGGTTATAGGGCTGCGCTGGCTGCAACAAATGCTAATTCAGCAATAATCATTGGTGCCGAGGCCGGATCTTATTCTGACTCTAGTTACTCCGTTATTATCGGTCGAAAGGCTGCGACTGGTAATGGCTCAATATTTATGTCAGGACAAAGCGCGGTAGTAATTGGTGATAACGCTGCAAAATGTACCACGGGTGGGGCTAACTCAGTCGTTATAGGCTCGAATGCCGCGTCAGGTTCAGAGTCAAACCCTGTAGCAGCGTCTAATATAGTTGCTCTAGGTAACGAGGCTCTACGCTATAACACAACTGCATCAGGCAGTATTGCGATAGGAGATAAAGCCTTACTTGGCACTATAAGCACACCGGTTACGGGAACATATAATATTGCATTAGGTGCTGAATCAGCCGCCGCGATGACATCTGGTGAATTTAATACAGTGATGGGTTACCAAGCTGGTAACTCTGTCACTTCAGGGTCTAATAATGTAATTATCGGCTTTCAAGCAGGGTCAGACTTAACAACTGAAAGCGGTCAATTGCGAATAGGCGATAGGTCTACAGCAACGACGGATCTTATTGAAGGTGACTTTGCTAATGAAACTTTGGCTATCAATGGTGTTACTACCTTTAAGCAAGCAACGCGAGGCGGTATCACTGCTCTAACTGATGGTGTAACGATTACCCCTAATATGAATGACGCGAACCATTTTAGTGTCACTCTTGCAGGTAACAGAACATTAGCAAACCCTACGAATCTAACAGTGGGGCAATCTGGCTCAATCTTTATAACTCAAGATGGTACAGGCACCAGAACATTAGACTACGGCACTCACTGGGACTTTGAAGGCGGGCTTACTCCTGAGTTATCAACGGCGGCTAATGCTGTAGATAGTCTGGATTATATTGTCAGAACAACGGGGTCGATCCATGCGGTGCTGTCTAAGGCGTGGTCATAATGTTGCCAGCAATAAACAAGGCAAGATCATCTGGGAATAAATCAGTTGGCATTGCCTGGACAATAAGTTAATCACTTATGGCCTCGGAGGGAGTTAATAAATTGTTAGAGCCTTACGGTTTTGATGCCTATGGTGAAGGTGTTTACGGTAGCACTAGCACTACGGGAGCGTCACTTATTCAGGGTGATAGCAGTGTCACTTTTCAAGATTTGCACGTATCTAGCACGGTTAATGCCCTTATATCAGGCGATTTAGGGGTAAGCCTTAACAATGTAACAAGTGATTCAATAACAACAGTAAACCTAACAGGCGATACCAGTATCACATTAGGTGATGAAGTATTAAGCTCTGACGGTTCAGTTGTAGCAGCTGGTGCGGGTGCAGCATTAGACACACTGATAGATGATTTAACGCTCAATAGTGATGCGTCAAGTGATATTGAAGCCCTGCTTAATATTGCCCTTTCTGGTATGTCTATTAGTTCAGACGCAAGCAGACCTTTAACCAAGATGGAAGAGATCTTAGTTAAGGTGAATGAGTTATGGCGATTAGCTGGATTAGATAAAAACAACCAAGCAGAAAAAGCACGCACGCACTTATCAGGTGGTACCGGTATTACGGCTGAGATAACACTGCTAGGTGAAGATGCAATAGTGACTCGTCAAGATCTTCGGCTAACAGCAATACCAACAGGTGACACAAATGAAGTACTTGCACTAGAGCGATTAAACGATTTATGGCAGTTAGCAGGTTTAGATATTGATAACCCAATGACCGTAACAGCAACAACAAGAGTAACAGGCGATATAAGTTTAGATATCGAGGGCGATACGGAATCAAGTGTCACATTGACTAGACAATAAAGGTAACGCATGAGCGATATTAGTAAAGCACCAGTCAAGCGAAAGATTGCTAAGAAGAAGGTAACTAAAAAGAAGCCTGCTGCAAAAAAAACACCACCACCGCCAATGATGCTTAATCAACAATCATGGGATCAAAAGGCAGTAATGGATTTTTTATGTGACTGCATTGCAACCTCATCGCTGAGCATTGAAAAGATATTAAAATCAGTCACTTGGAATATGCCCAATCGACGCACTATATTCGCTTGGCTTGATGCAGATAAGTCACTTGATCATCAATACGCACGCGCGCGCGAGGCACAGGCTGATTTTATGCTCGATGAGATCAATGATATTGCTGATAACGTCGGATCGCCGCTTATCATTGATAACATGCCGTTCATGGTAGACGGTAAGGTGGTGATGCTGATTGATGCTGCTGCTGTTGCTCATGCAAAACTACAAATCGATACACGCAAATGGACGATGAGCAAAGTTGCACCTAAGAAGTATGGCGAAAAAGTTCAGCATGAAGGTGAGATTGGGCTTCACATGACAATTGAAGCAGTTGCTAAACGCATTGCTGATGAGCGAGCCATTAACTAATGACTAGAACGGAAGAAATAGCGCTATCTGAGCAGTATATCAAGCAAGCCGAAGCTGGAAAGTTAACAGATATTGCAGACATCACCGCAGCGTTAGGTTTGAAGTGGTTTAGATTGAACGTACTTTACAAGATTAAGACTAAGGCCGGTGTTAAAAATGCCGAGCAGGACGATGACGATTTAGAGGAAGGTAACGAGAAAGAAGTGTTACGCATTAAGTTCTTCAGACCCAACAGGGCGCAAAAGCAGCGATATGTTGAAGGGTTTAACCGTGACATTATTCTAAAAGCGCGTCAATTAGGTTTTACCACCTTTGAAATGATCGACGCTTTGGATGACTGCCTGTTCATTCCTGATTTTAATGCTGGCTGTATTGCACATCGACTACCCAGTGCAAAGGATATATTCAGGAATAAGATTAAGTTTGCCTACACGCATATACCGCAGTCATGGCTTGATATGTTTGCGTTGATTGGTTTTAGATTGCCGATACCCACCAATGATAAAGGTGAAGGGTACATATTCGACAATGGATCGTCTATTCATGTTGATGTGAACTATCGGGGTGACACGCTGCAACGGCTCCATGTAAGTGAGTTCGGTAAGATCTGTGCTAAATCACCTGAAAAAGCAGAAGAGATCGTATCGGGTGCGTTTGAAGCTGTGCCACTGTCAGGCCAGCTTACGATTGAATCAACTGCAGAAGGCCGAAACGGCTACTTCTTTGATTACTGTCAAGATGCTCAAAAGCTTATCGGCACTAAACTCACAGAGTTAGACTTTAAGTTTCATTTCTTCCCGTGGTGGCAAGAATCAGACTACACATTGAAGAAGAGTCATATTGATAGAGTGATCGTGACCGATGAAATAAGAGATTACTTTCGCAAGAAAACAATTGAAACAGGCAATATCTTCACGGCTGGACAGATAGCGTGGTACATAAAGAAGCAGGCTATTCTTAAAGATAAGATGAAACGCGAGTATCCAACCACACCCAAAGAAGCGTTTGAACAATCATTAGAAGGTGCTTATTACGCTAATGAAATGACACTAGCGAGAAGTGAAGGCCGTATTGCCAGGGTTGCTTACAACCCACAACTGCCGGTTTATACCTTTTGGGATCTAGGGCGTAACGATACTAATTCTATTTGGTTTATGCAGCAGGTAGGCACAAGCAGCCATTTCATTGATTACTACGAGAATAACGGTGAATCATTGCAGCATTACGCCAAGGTTTTGATTGAAAGAGGCTACGTTTATGAAACGTGCTACTTACCACATGATGCAGAAGTGACCGACTACACACGCGAAGATAACAAAACACGCGAAGAGGTATTGAAGTCATTGGGCTTTAAAACGCGAGTCGTGCCAAAGATACCAAGCATACAAGAAGGCATTCACATGACACGCATGAGCTTTGGCAATTGCTGGTTTGATGAGGCTAAATGTGATGTGGGTATTCGATACCTAGAGTCATACCGCAAAGAATGGAACCCGAAACTACTGACTTTCCGCGATACCCCATTGCATGACGAGGCGAGCAATGCTGCTGATGCGTTCAGACAGCGGGCGCAAGGGTTTGCAATGGCTAAGCCGAAACGTAAAAGAACAAGGCGAGTAGGCGCAATGAGCGCTTAGATTTTAAATTTTGGACGTATTTGAACACATAATGTAGACAATAACTAAAGGAAAATGACGAAATGCAATTATTTATCGGAACAAAGCAGGTCAAAGCGATATGGACGCTAATGACTGGGGTGTTGTTGGGTGAAAGAATTATTGAAGGAGGGGATCAAAATGTTTCTGAATAAGCGATAACCAAAACACATTGTTATTTCGCATCTTCTTGATACTGCCGTGTCCGTTGTCTTTCATAAATTGATTGTAGGTTGCAAGCTTAAATGTTGCCTGTTTACGCTGCTCGACTTCTTCAAACATATATAAGTAAGAACCCAGTCTACTGACCGCTCTAGTAATGGCTGAGCGCGAAAGCTTATGGTGCGCGGCTACTTCATCTACTGAATCACCATTAAGAAGGGCAAGCAAACGCGGTAAATTGCGAACAATGCCGTTATCTCTTTGGTCTTTGTGTCGTTTTTGCATCACGCGAGTATACACAAACTTAACGTAAATCGGCCTCATTTGATTAGCGAGTGGGGTAATCTTAGCTATCACACGTATCACACGGAGCATGAGTTCCTAATCAAACATAAAGGTTACTCATGGCATATAGAAAAGACGTACCAACCGCACGAGACTTTAGCAACTTTGTAATCATCTTTGGTTACGCCACTATCGAGAATGATGAACAGTCAATCATGGCGATATGTAGTAAAAAGACCAAGCGTTCTTACTACATACCGGTAGCCAATGCCTTTCAATTTGCTGACAGCATCACAGGTGAACCCACCGATCACTTAATCATTACCGTTGCTACGATCTGTAAGGTGCTCGATCTTGGTACGGATAAATACATTGCGTATGAGCTTAGTTCAGCAATTGTTGATTGCTTACCTGAGTTAGTTGAAATGCCGCCCAAAGTTGTTGATCCACAAAAGCGGCTTGTGGCCGAGGCAGAAAGACATGGCTTAGTCGTAAAATTGAACAATGAAACATTAATTGACGCGAGTTAGCTTATGTCTGATATAGAAAATGTACGATCAAGCTTTCACGATCCTGATTCTCGCTATGGTGATGAGGGTGAAGAACTAGAAAGCCCTGCTAAAGATCCATTAGATAGCCCCGAAAGCATTAAGATCCTCGAAAAGCTTTACGATTGGTGGTACGAAGTGCGTATTGCCTCGTCTGACAACCGGCACGAACAAGCTATTGATGATGATTTTGTTGATGGACTGCAATGGTTTGATGAAGATGCTGCTGTTTTGCGAGAGCGACACCAAGAACCGTTAGTCTTTAATGAGATCAAACCTGCTGTTGAATGGGTGATTGGTACAGAGAAGCGTACCCGTGTTGATTGGAATGTACTCCCTCGTAGTGATGATGATAGAGACTTAGCCGAAACTAAAACCAAGCTAATCAAATATATCAGTGATGTAAATAAAGCTGAGTTTGCACGTAGTCGCGCCTTTGGTAGCGCTGTCAAGAATGGTATTGGCTGGCTTGAAGTAGGCATTAAAGGTGATACCGAGGACGAGCCTATCTATGTTCGCCAGGAGTCATGGCGCAATATGTGGCTGGATCACTTATCGGTTGAGCCTGATGTATCAGATGCACGTTACTTATTTCGATCTAAGATTATTGACTTGGATATCGCTATCGGCTTATTTCCCACTAGAAAAGCAGCATTAACATCATCAAGTGAGGCACTGGATAGACTGGCCTACCAAACCGAAGATGATTTTTACGATAGCCAGATGTATTACAACAACGATACTTCTTCTACCGTTAGCGTCGATGATGCGCTGGGGTCGACTCATAATAGGCGTGATGTCGTGCGATTGGTTGAGTGCTGGTACAAGATGCCTGCAAAAGTGACGATCTGCCGGTGTTATGAATCAGGCTTGAACGGTAAAGAGTTTGACGAAAACGATCATGAAATGAAAGCCGGCATTGAGTCAGGCCACATCTCCTTGTTTGATACTACCCGTATGAAGATCCATTGCGCTGTCTTTGTTGAAGGCAATAGCAATGTATTACTGCAAAACATACCAAGCCCGTACAAACATAATAGATTCCCATTTGTACCGGTGTGGGGCTATCGTCGTGAACGTGACAACCAACCATACGGCATTGTTAGAAATGCACGCGATCCACAAAAAGACTTAAACAAGCGACGTAGTAAGGCCTTATTCCTATTATCGGTTAATCGCACCGTTATGGATAAAGGCGCAGTTGATGATCTGGATGAGTATGAAGAAGAAGTCGCTCGACCTGATGCGGTCATTGAAAAGAATAAAGGCTACGATCTAGCCATTGAAACCAATATCCAGTTAGCTGAAGAACATTTAATGTTAGCTAACCAAGACGGTGACTATATACGTCAGTCGTCAGGTGTAACGGCTGAAAATCTAGGCCAAGAGTCTAATGCCACGTCAGGTAAAGCAATCACCGCACGACAAAATCAAGGCACCGTTGTTACTGCGTCACTATTTGATAACGCTCGTTTAACGGTACAGCTATCAGGTGAAATCATACTGTCACTTACCGAGCAGTTCTATACCGATGAAAAGGTGATCCGCATTACAGGTGAGCGCGGTACAAATGAGTTTGTCACGGTTAATGGTTTTGATCCTGAAACGGGTGAGTACCTAAACGACATCACTGAATCACAAGCTGACTTTATTGTAAGTGAGCAAGATTATCGTGAGTCAGTACGTTTGGCTATGTTCGAGCAGATGATGGATATGATCAGCAAGATGGATAGTGAAACCGCATTGAATATGCTTGATCTGGTGTTTGAGTTCAGTGACTTTGCCGGTAAAGATGAAATGGTTAAACGTATCAGGAAGTTAAACGGTCAAAGCGACCCGAAAGATCCAGATGCAAAAGCTCAAGAAGAAGCGCTAGAAGTGAAGCGTGCCGAGCAAGCAGATCAAAACGACAAGCTTACATTACGTGAAGCAATGGCGAAGATCCGCAGTCTTGAAGCTAAAGCCGGTCGGGATGAAGCGGCCAGTGATGAAAGCAAAATTGAAACACTCACTAAAGCGTTAGAAGCTGCAATCACTGCAATGCAAGTGCCTAGAGCAGCCGCTATAGCGCAAGACTTAATTGATAGTCAAACACCACAATTACCCGATGCTGGCGCAGCGGTTCAACCAGCAGTAGCACCACAACAACAAGTAGCTGTCTCTCCACAATAACCTATCCAATACTGAGGAATAAAAGCAATGGCTGACGATGAAATGCAAGAGCAATTCACTGATGAAGAAATAGAAAACCTAAGCGACGCTGAACGTGAGGCGTTAGGTGCTAATGAAGATGCTGATAATGGCACTCCTGAAAGCGAGGTGGACGATGAAAGCAACGCTGCAGCAGATGATGGATCAACCGGTACCGACGCAGAAGATGAGCCAAAAGCCGAAGTCGAAGTTGAAGCAGAACTTGAGCCGGAGAGCGAAGCGCAAACACCAGCTGTCACGGAACAAGAAGATGAAGTCGCTGCGACTAATGAAGCAGCACTAGAAGCCTCGACTGCCGAAGCTGAACCGGAACCTGATGTTATTCCTAATGAGCGAATGACTGAGATTGATAGTGCTATTGAAGGGTTAGGCGCAAAGGTTGAAGACGGTGACATTGACTTTAAGGAGTACAACACAGAACTTGCCAAGCTCAATAATGAGCGTCAAGGCTTGGTTGTTCAGATCCGTGATGATGAAAATGCCGCAGCGCAACGCGCAACTGATTGGAATGCGTCAGTAAATACCTTTATTGAATCGAATGAAGGCCATAAATTAATTCTGACTAACCCAATTATTCAGCAAGCATTTAACACTGCGTTGAAACAAGTTGCTGGCACACCAGAAGGCCAAGCTGCCAATGATGGGTGGCGGCTAAATAAAGCAAAAGAAGTCATGGCAGAGGCTGGTATTGCCATGGGCATACCTAAGAAAGAAGCCCCGAAAGATCCTGACGGTAAGAAGCCTAAGTCACGCAAGCCAACGGCAGTTATACCGGTAACGACAGGTGATGTACCGGCTGCTGGTGCAAATGTTGATACCAGTGAGTTTTCAAACTTGCAGGGCTTAGATGGTATGGATTTAGAGAACGCGCTTGCCAAGCTTTCACCGGAGCAAGAAAAACGATATTTGGAGGGTTAATATGGCACTAAGTTTAGACATGGACGCGGGTGAATCTATCAATGTGGGTAGCGCGGTGATTACCTTAATCCACAAAACGGGGCGTAAAGCTCGGCTTTCAATTGACGCTGACAAAACCATGCCAGTATCATTGAACCATACCCGCGCACCAACGCAATCGAGAGGTGTCAAGGGAAAGTAAAATTACGGCATGAGCCGTATTTAGATTAATAATTTTTTTGCGCATGAGTGCTTTTCTATTAAAGGAAGCACGTCATGGCTAAGACTATTATCGGACTAAACGATCCGAAAGCAGTCCAGAAGTATTCAGCTTTTCTTGCTGTTGACACAGCACGAGTATCTTACTGGAATAAGAAGTTCATGGGTCAAGGTGAGGAATCACCGACTCCAATTCAAATGTTGCCGCATTTAGAAAATGATGCCGGTGAAGAAATCTCATTTGATTTATCGGTACAGTTAAAAATGGAGCCTGTTGAGGGTGACGATGTACTAGAAGGTCAAGAAGAAGATTTAAAATTCTACACCGATCAAGTTTACATCGATCAATTGCGTGGTGGTGTTAATACGGGTGGTCGTATGACTCGTAAGCGCACAATCCATAACCTCCGTAAAGTGGCGCGTAAACGTCAATCTGAATGGTGGGGTCGCGTGTTTGATGAGCTGTTCTTCATGTACGGTTCTGGCGCTCGCGGGTCTAATACAGACTTTATCTTCCGTCCTAGCTATTCCGGCTTTGCTAACAACAGCTTTAGCCCGCCTGATGTTGATCATACCCTTTATGGTGGTGCGGCTAAGTCTAAAGCCTCTATGGTTACTACTGATAAGTTTGACTTTAACTTAATTGATAAAGCCAAAACACGCGCAACAATGATGGGTGGTGGTGTTCAGGAAACGCCACAAATTCAACCTATCATGGTTGATGGTAACGAGCATTACTGCATCGTGATGAACCCGTGGCAAGAGTATGACGTTCGTACCAGCGTTATAACAGGGCAATGGCTAGATATTCAAAAAGCTGCTGCTGGTGCGGAAGGTCGCAACAATCCGATCTTCAAAGGTTCATTAGGTATGTATAACGACGTGATCATGCATTGTCACAAAGGCGTGGTTCGCTTTGATGATTATGGCGCTAGTGCTGATGTCCAGGCTAGTCGTGCATTATTCATGGGTCGTCAAGCAATGGTATGTGCATTTGGTAATGCGGGTTCAGGCTTACGCTTTGACTGGCATGAAGAGTCACGCGATAACGGCAATCAAGCGGTTATCACTACTTCTACTGTTGTCGGTATTAAGAAAACTCAATTCAACTCGAAAGACTTTGGAATGATATCGGTTGATACAGCAGCGGTCGATCCTACTCTCTAGTAGTTAATCGCCTGCTGCTTTCGGGTGGCAGGCATTATCTTTTTTTATAAAGGAAACATTGAAATGGCTGAATATTTAGCAGACGCGGCGCAAGCTCGACGTCCTTCAATGACGGTTACTGGCGTAGGTCAAGCAACTGTCAATCGTGGCAAGTTCACAGTAGCTACAGCATTAAGTGCTGCCGATACCGTGGGTTTGTGTAAATTGCCTGCTGGACATGTACCAGTAGACTTCATTTTAGATTCAGAAGATCTAGACACTAATGGCTCACCAACAATCACGCTTAAAGCGGGGATTCTTGGTGGTGGTGATGATGGTGCGTTTTTCGCAGCAGACGCCGTAGGTCAGGGTGGTGGTATTAAACGTCTTGATTTAGCAGGCGGTGTCAACATCATTGCTGCTGACGTGGATCGAGTGGTTGGTATTACGGTCGTGGCTGGCGCTGCGACGGGTGCTACTGGTGTCGAAATTGGCGGCACATTGATTAGTCGTCCCACTGGTTTAGACGATTAGTAAAAAGTAAACGAGGTGGGGCATAAGTCCTGCCTCTTTTTTTATTTCACTATTCCAAGAGGAAGAGTATCTATGAAAATAGTATGTAAATTAGCCCGTGAAGGCGGCACCAAAGTAACTATAGGTAAGAGCACTCACCATTTTAAAGCTGACAAAGACGGGCTTCATGTGTGCGAGGTTGCCGACCAAAAAGATATTAATGTCTTGCTCGCAATTCCAGAAGCTTATTTTGAATATGGCAATGAGCCAGATGAAGCTACGGATGAAGATGAAGATGGTGACGCTTTAGATGCTGACGCCATGAACAATAATCAATTAAACGCATGGGCTAAAGAGCGTGGGTTTAATCCAAGAAACAAAAAATCCATTACAGATCACGCACAAGAAACGTATGAAGTTGAACTTCAATTTGACGATAGCGTGAGCTGTGCAACCTTAATTCGTGAAGTTGTGATGCTTGATTTAGAAGAAGCAGCGCAAGAAGGTTAATAACAAATGAATAGATTGGCGATTAGAACAGAGTGTAGGTTATTGTTAGATGATAGCCTTGCACCTTACGAGATTAGCGATGCAGCGATTGATTTCCGCATTGATGAAGCTGTCCGTGAGGCGTGCGTGCGCTCTAATCTAATCGTCGACTCTTCTACTGCTGCAATTTGTGATATTGCTGTTGTGGCTGGCACAAATACCTACAACATCAGTGAGTTGATCCTTGATATTCATCGAGCGTCATTACCTAGTGCGGTACGGCCATTAAAAAAGCGTGGTTACAAATTAGCAGACGATACCACTAGAAACTGGGGCGTTACTGCTGGCACGCCTGATGGTTATCTTCTTGATATGGACGCGGGTAAGTTGGTTTTATCGCATGTGCCTATTATTAATGAAACATTGACCTTAACGGTAAGTAGATTGCCATTAACTGACTTAGCTGACGATGACGCTGTGCCTGTTATTAAGTCTACTTACCATTACGATCTTGTTTATTGGGTGTTACACCTAACCTACAACACACGAGATTCGCAAATATACGATCCAAACGACGCAGCCAAGTATGAAGCTTTGTTTGAACGCCGCTTTGGTAAACGTAAAACCGCAGAAGATATCGAGCGCAACCTTAGACGTTCTCGCAGACGAGGTAAGGCGCAATGGCTGTAACTATTCCGAATTTTTTGGGTGAGCGAAATGTAGATGACGAGAAGCGTCTGCCTATCAACGCTATGTCTTCTTCGATGAATATTGATCTTGATGACGAGGGTACTGTGACGATGCGAGGCGGATTTAGCTTAGCTCAATTGTTTACCGCGCTGTCTGCATCTTTCATTACGGCGGATGAGCAGCGATTTTTTGTGGTAGATAACGGTGATTTAAAACTCATTAATGATGATTTTTCAACGCTGATCTTGGAAACCGGTATTGGTAATTCCTATATTAAATGGCTGGAAGTGGCAGATTATATCTTTATGTCGTCCGGTCATATTATTACACCAAAACTTGAGGTGGTTGATTGGCGAATCCCTATACCAGAACAACCCAAGGTGACCGTTATATCGGGTACCTTGCCTGAAGGACAGTATCAAGTAACGTCTATTTACCAAGATGTCACAGGTCGAGAAGGAGCAGCATCACCGATTGTGGTGGTGGATGTAGAAGAAGGCTCGGCCTTGGCGGTTGAACCCAGCCATATTGAATGTTATGCCAGTTATGTTTATGTCACTGATACTAATGGCGCGGTGTTTTATTTGTTTGGCCAGTCACTTGCGGGTGCGGTGATGATTAGTGATACCTCCCTTTTGACTTATCCACTGGATAGTGAGCAGCTTGAGGCGGTTAACCTCCCTGACCCAGTGGGAAGCATCGCTTTTTATGAAAGCAGTATGTGGGCAGTTCAATTTATTGAGGGCGTGTCTTATTTGTGGCGATCAAAGCCTTTTTGGTGGCAACTGTTCGATATCCATGAGGACTATCTTGCTATCCCTGGGAAGGTGACTGCACTTCAAGGAACACTGCAAGGTTTGTTTATTGGCACCGATGATGAAATGTACGTGTTTACGCCGGAAGGAGGTTTAGTAAGACTTGCTGAATATGGCGTTGTCGGTGGTAAACCCATTTCAGTTACTGATGATGGGCGCTACTTTGTTTGGACGAAACAAGGCGTATGCACGCTGTTTCCATTCCAGAACGTTACTGAGGAAAAGGTGAGCTTGCCTTCTGGCTGTATTTGTTCGACTTCAATTATAAAAAAGAACGGTTATCAACAGTTTATGGTGCTGAGCGATGGTTCAGGTACACCCTTTAATCAACTTATTTAAGACATTAATATATCGATAAGCAAGCGCATGAGTGCTTTTACATTAAATCAGTAAGAGGAAAAGATCATGACGGTACGATATTCAACAGGAACTCTTAATGCGCTACTTGGTGAGGCTGGTGTCGAGGCTGGAGCCAATGGGTTAAAAGGTATTTTCAAAGACGCTATTATTGAAATTTATAGTGGCGGGCAACCTGCTTCGGCGGATGCGGCTGCGACTGGAACTAAACTGGGGCAAGTGACGTTAGGTTCCGGTGCGTTTGTCGAGGGTACCGCTACTAATGGGCTGGAGTTTGATCCTCCTACTGGTGGCGAGCTTACAAAAGCGGTGGCTGAGCTGTGGCAGTTTAAAGGTTTAGCTGCTGGTGTGGCTGGCTGGTTTCGCTTGCGTGCAAATGCGATTGATGATGAGGCGCAGTCAATAGTATTGCCTCGTATTGATGGCAATATTGGTACAACAGCGGGCGATTTAAAGCTAAGTAATGTCAATGTGGTAGTGGACGGCATTTCTAGCATTGATGTATTCAAAGTTAAGTTGAGTTAAGGCAATGAGTATGTCTGACTTCCTAGAGGACGCCTCTCTAGATCACAATTTAGGCGTTAGCGAGCTTACCTACCAGTCTGGCGGTATGTATTTGGCTTTATTTATTGCCGACCCAACAGATGCCAATATTACAGCTAATGAAGTTGACGTTGTTGTGGATGATACGGCTTATGCTCGCCAACTTATTACTTTTTCTGCTGCTTCTGGCGGTGAATCGCTTAATGCCAACGTTCAAACGTTTGCTGCCGTGGTTTATGGCTCTGGTGCTGCCCCATATAATGCAACCCATATTGGCGTTTATGACGCCATTACAGGAGGCAATTTACGTTATCACGTTCCCTTGGTGGCGTCAGTAAACCGACTAACAACCAAGTCTATGACGTTTGAAGTTGGCACCGTAAAAGTCAAACACACATAATTAGGGTGGGTCATGGCTATTAATTATGTTTCGGAAACAAGAGACTATATAGGTATATCTCGTGACGGGAGTATTCTAGTCAGGCATACGGGAAGGCTTGAGTCCAGGCTGCTGTTCTATGCTGCCAGTGATGACTCTGAAACTTTAATGGACTCTGTAGTTATACCTGGCGTATCTGAAAATACAAGCAGTCAATTTATAGCGATGAGCTATGACGCCTCGCACGTTGTGTTGTGCAGTAGTTCGTCTAATAATTTTTATATTAACTATCTTAAGCGTGATGGTAGCTCATGGATTCATAAGCAAACCATTATTAGCGGGTCTGATTCTATTTATGGTTATTGGGGTACCGGTGAAATGTCGGACGATGGCCTGAAAATGGCGATAGCTGAACCTGACGTTGCTCATGATGGATTTTCGTATAAAGGTGAAGTCGAGTTTTATACCCGTGATGGTAATTTTTGGACAAAAACTGCGACGTATATACCTTCAACCGAGGATGATGTGGCTATAGGCTCTTATGGAAGCAGCCCACAAAAAACGCTTGATATGTCTGCGGATGGATCTTTAGCGGCTGTTGTTGCTGCTGGCTACCCTGATCCTTATGATGAATCTGCGCCTTATGGTTTGTATTACGGTAAGGTGTGGGAGCTTACCCATAATGGAGGTGTTAGCGCATCAGGTACTGGCACCGTACCAGGGCAGGGTATGGGCGGGTCAATCAGTATGTCAGCTGATGGCAGTGTGGTTGTTGGTGGCGCTTGGACTGATAATGCTAGCGATGGCTACCATAGAAATTGTGCCATTCCTGATTTAGATGCTCTTGATGCTGCTGGCTACTCAATCCGTGAATATTCACCTCAGTTAAGGCGTGATGGCTTAATACTTTTTGTATTTTCCCTTCGGACGTTGCACGCCTTTTCTGCTGCTGATGGCTCTTTATTAGAAAGTCATAACACACCAAACTATCCCGTCGGCGAAGTCTTATCTGGTTATCTAACGGTCTTTTCAGCAGACGCGGCACGGTTTATTAGTCGTGGACACTACTTTGTAATGAGCGCTGTTGAGGCGCCATCTATAGTGTTTTCGCCTTGTGAGGATGATTTTTGGGGTTCATTAGTCAATGCTACCTCTTTTTGTTTGAGCGGCACGGTTCCTTCTTTGGATCCTTCTTGGGAACTAAATTCTGAGGTAACGTCTGACGTCTATAACATCTCATTAGCGGGTAACGGCGATCTTGCTGTGGGTATAAACTCGTCAGGATTTACTGTTTTTGATGCGAGCAGCGGTATATCGGTATTGTTTACGTCAAGCTCAATGACAGACTTAACCAACATTGGTATCAGTGATGATGGTGCTACCATTGCTCTTTTGCGTAACACGGGAAATATTATCGGTGAGATCTATACGCGATCCGGTAATTCTTGGGGCTTGTCTAGCACCTTCCTTAATGTTGTTGACACGTACTTTGGGGGCGATGAAAGGCTAGCCATTAGCGGTGACGGTACAACTATTGTGGTATCGGAGCCGTGGTATGAGCCTACAGCGAACAATTGGACTGGAAGGTTGCATGTTTTCACTAACGGTAGCTTTTCTAACTATGTAACGCCTGCCGACATAAACAAAGGTACGTTTGGTGCTACAGGGGGTGATCACGACACATTATCCTTAACCACTTCTGGAGATAAGGTTGCCGTAGGGTCTTTTGGTTATCCCGATCAGTATGGTGATGATGTTTCAACGCATGAGGGAAGGCTATCTATTTACAACACGTCAGGCTCTTTAATTGCTAACCATACAGGCGCTAACAGTGAGTGGTTGGGTGGATCGGCTGATATATCGAATGATGGCAGCGTATATATAGCTGGATCTCTTGAGTCGGAAAATATATATATTGCCGGCGCAGTAGCTCCGAATGACTTAGCCACTTATTACCAGTCTAAGGCTGCGGGGTTTAAGGTTTCAGGTAACGGGTTGTATATCTTTGGCTTTGACTCATACAGTAATGGTGGCGGGAAGGTTGGCGCTATCAGGGTTTATGATCTACTTGGCAATCCTATTAAAAGTTTTTTAGGCGTGTTTGGTGGCGTTAAATATTCTGCTGACTTCTCGGTGTCCAATGATGGCGCTAAAATACTCGTATCTGGCGATAACAAATTGAAATTAATTTATTAAATTACGAAACATATTCTATGGACTGAGCTAAGCAGTACTATTAAAACACTAAGCGCACGAGTGCTTTCCTATTACCAACAAGAGGAATAGCACAATGGCACTTAAAATAAGTACAGGGCTGCGAAATGCCCTATTAATTACAGGATCTTTCAAGGCGTTAATGGATACCTGCACCTTGAAGATATATAGCGGCGCCGAACCTGCTACGGCAAATGCAGCGTTGTCAGGCAATACATTGCTATGTGAGATCTTCAAGGATAATGATGGGGCAACCACGTTAACATTTGATTCTGCCGCCGCCGATGGTGTGCTTCAGAAAAACCCAGCCGAGGTGTGGGAAGGTACGGTCGCTGCTGGCGGCACCTCTACATTCTATCGGCTAGAGTTAGCTGCTGATACGCAAGGGTTAAGCACAACTGAAAAGCGTGTGCAAGGTGCTGTTGCCGTTGCTGGCGCAGAGTTGAACCTGACAAGTATTTCTCTATTGTTAGGTGCTTCTCAGAAAATTGACTTTTACTCTATCGCTATTCCTAGTTTGTAAGGGTTTAGTGTGAGTTCCTGCTGGGCTGATAAAACTACTTTCTGGACAGCTCTAAATCGGGCTGTCGAGCAAGTTCCTGCCGAAGCTGTAAATGTTGTGGATGGGGGAGAGTCGGGTTGGTTCGATGAGGAGAAGATGGTCGCTACTCCTGATGGCACAGTCCATTTGATTTACGGAACCTATTACAATATTTGGTATGTTAAAAAAGCAGCTAACAGTAATGAGTGGACTAGCCCTGTTGAGATAGTGCCTTTAGTCGGCGATAACGATATCCGCAATAGATCTATGTTTGTTGCGGGTAATAATATTTACATTGTCTATTCAAAAGCCGGCGATTATGTTTGTCGTTTTTCAGCAGATAATGGTCTTACCTGGAGTGAGACACCGAGTATATCCTCTGATTTTTATGTGCGCAGGGTTTATGGCTGTGACGATGGTAGTGGCGCTCCAATTGTGGCAGTGCTTTCGTCTACTACTGGTAATTCAAGAAATTATCGGTTAACTACCTACAAACACTCTGGTTTAGGCGCTGGTTCTTGGACTCTTTTTTCTACGATTACCCCTGAGAATGGAGGGAATCAGGATGCTAGCTGGCCGGTTGCTATGACGTTATTAAGTAATGGTGAAATTAGCCTTATTGTTATGGAAGGTAATTGGCTTAATTCAACAGGCGTTTGCGAATACACATCATCAAATAATGGGGCTAACTGGTCTAAGACGCTAATCCATACCGCAGCCAAGGTTTTGAACTGGTATCCCGCTAGTGTGGCTTATCTTGATAACGGTGACGCAGTTATACTTTCAAACAAAAGAGACTTAATTGGCGATCCTGACCGGACGGTTTATATCAGGAAGGTAAATGGTGCATGGTTGGCTCCCGTAGATTTTCCTTATTTAAGTCCTCTTGCTCCGACAACTAGTGGTATTTTCCCTTGCGGTGATAGTTTTATCGCTCTCTATGCTGATGGCTCATATAATTTGGCTGTAAGTCGTCTGGCCGGCGGCATTTTTGAAACACCCTTTTCATTGGGCAGTTACGAGTGGGTTTCCAGTTTTGCGATGGTCAAAGCTGGTGGTGTGTCTTATATGGCGTATGAGGCTGATTTTTACAGGGGAAGCGACTACTACGCTAATGCAGTGGTCAGGAGATTCACATAATGACCTCCTTTACCTTTGAGGGTGATCCAGTGTTGGCCGTGCGGTGGCTGCCGCTTGCTAGGTCGCAGCAATTGGTCTTGTCTAAAACTGGCGTCCCTACACGTAGCATAGTTCCTGCCGAAGGAGTGATGATTGTGGTCAGAGTAAACCCTGACCATATTCATATCATCGCTGCTGGGGGAGGGAAGTACTTCTTTATGAGTTATGACGACACGAGCTATGTAATGCATTCTGGTTCACCACCTAAAGCCAATGAGGACGGTTTAGCCACTATCACTGCCGATATTAGCGAGGACGCAACGGCGCTGAACTATGGGGCGCCACACTCGGATCGCACGGCATGGTATAGCAAGGTAGACGATAAAACGCTCACTGTTTTGTCAGGGTATGGCAATAAGTACCTTATAAATAGATTTCCCCATTACTCCATGAGCGGCGGTGATCTTTATAGTGGTTTTCTTGAGTTATATGAAAATGGGGTCAAGGTAAAGACCGCCTCTTTTCATGGCATTAATGGGTTCTTAATAGAGGGTATGCTCGTGGCTGTTGACACCTATGGCCTCATTAAATACGAGAGTGACGATACCATCATTGAGTCACCTACGAGCGTTCCTTCCCCGACAACAGCCGCTGCCGCAGATATGATACAAAATCATGGTGGCGACGTGTCAAACGGAGAGACTTATTCCTTGTTCTACAAGTCGCACCAACTACAAGACGCAAACATCAAACATAGTTGTAACTGGCAGATTAATAAAGAGTCCACTAAGGCGGTTAGTGTTTCATACATAAATTACAGGGTCACTTATGAGGCGATTAGAGACTCTGATAGTGAGCACCTTTTTGATCGAACATTTGTTGACATTATTCCTTATCTTATTGAGGTTGATATATCAATAACCCGTGACAGCAACAATATCCCAACAGTTCATTTTGATTTCGCCTCTGAGACAATCATGAGTTATGAGGTTCATAAGCAATATCTTGTGGCGGCTGACTTCTATTATTACCCTCCGAAAGATCCAGAAAACCAGCAATCCTACGAGCCGGACGAGGGTGAGCTAATTCTGCTGTTAGTGGAGCACTATAATTATTTCGCAGATGGCAGATATTATGAAGGAAGCCCGAATAACTCAGTAGATAGTACGCTGGTGGTTAAGTCTAAAGATACGGAGTATTTACGCGATCAGTACAATTTTAACGCGGATGCTACAACAGGTTATTGGAAGAGTGGTAATGGATTCAAAGCTAGGCTTTCATCTATTGATCTAAGGAGTATGGCCTATTCGCTGACGTTTTATGATGCCTCCAATGTGTCGGGGTTCTTTATGGCTAAAAAGATAGTGTTTAGAGGGGAGGTGGCATTTAATAAGGCAATCTAT
>ENA-OSET01000850-OSET01000850.1-sediment-metagenome-genome-assembly--contig:-NODE-850-length-33361-cov-4.331060_pt1 | contig 33361 bp, 26 predicted proteins | sample MGYA00237882_ERZ534229 | MGnify/ENA primary metagenome ERZ534229 (study PRJEB26408, sample SAMN06266212) | sediment metagenome | isolation source: Hudson Canyon methane seep mesocosm | place: USA:Hudson... | reverse complement strand
TTACCGCTCGACTTGCATGTGTTAAGCCTGCCGCCAGCGTTCAATCTGAGCCATGATCAAACTCTTCAGTTTAATCTTGTCGTTCGTATCTGCATACGAACTAATTTTTGCTCAAGTCGTTATCTCTGACTACTACTATAAATAGCAACTATTACTAGCTACTAAAAGCAACAATCAGAATCACTGTTCAAATAAATTGTACAGGTCGTTGACTTGATAATTTCCTTTGAAGACTTAGACTAGCTAAGTACTTCTTCGTGAAACTATTTCAGTCAGCGCCCACACGAATTGCTTGGTTAAATTTTTAAAGAGCTTGTCTGAGTTCCCTCAAACGAGGCGCGTATTCTACAGCGTCTCAACTTACTGTCAACCGTTTTTTGAATCTTAATTTTAAGTTTTGAACCTTAAAATCTATCGGCTAACTTCTGACCTAAAACTTCAATTTAAATCAAAGCTTTACGTCGTATTCTGTTTCAAGCTTCAGCGTCTTTCGACACCTCCCTTTGAAGTGAGGCGCATATTACAGCACGCCCATTTAGAGTCAATTGTTTTTATCAATTATTTTGACAAAAACAGGATATATAAAGATAGCCTAGAAATTCTAATTAACAAGAACCTTGAAAGCAGATCGATTACTTAAAAATAACACGTGCGATTTTCTTTTTTCCCGCCTGCACAACAAAGCGACCACGTATAGTAACAAGCTTTACCGTCGCATCTACCTTCTTACCATCAACATACACAGCACCCCGCCCCAGCACATCCTTAGCCGCCGCTCCATTCTTAACAAGCCCCGCCAACCTCAGAACCGCAGAAATCGGTAATTCCTGCTGAGACTCCGCGTCAACCTCTACATCAGGGACGTTATCAGGAATTTCTCCCAAGCCTACTTTATTACCTGCCGATTTGTGAGCACCTATAGCCGCCTCTTCATCATGAAAACGAGCAATAATCTCGCGAGCGAACATATCCTTTACTTCCTGAGGGTTTCGACCATTCTGCACCTCCAACCTAAGAGACTCGATATCGGCAATTGACCTGAAACTTAACAATTCAAAGTAACGCCATATCATTCCATCAGGCAGAGAAAGCAGCTTTGTATACATCTCACCGGGAGAATCATTGACACCAACATAATTATTTAAGGATTTGGACATCTTTTGGACGCCATCTAATCCTTCTAATAATGGCATTGTAATAATAGTTTGAGGACTCTGCCCTGCAGACTTCTGCAACTGACGCCCCATCAACAAATTAAACTTTTGGTCTGTCCCACCCAATTCAACATCTGCACACATCGCAACTGAATCATAGCCCTGAACCAAGGGATACAAGAATTCATGAATGGCTATGGGCTGCTCTCCCTTAAACCGCTTACTAAAATCGTCTCGCTCCAACATCCTTGCAACTGTGTATTGGCCAGCCAATTTAATCATGTCCGCAGCCGACAACTTACTCATCCATTCAGAATTAAACACAACCGTTGTTTTTTCCGGATCAAGTATTTTGAATACCTGCTCTTTATAGGTCTGAGCATTTTGAACGACCTGCTCCTGTGTTAATGGAGGCCTTGTCGCGCTTTTTCCCGTAGGATCGCCAATCATTCCAGTGAAGTCACCAATCAGAAACATCACCTCATGACCCAAGTCTTGAAACTGCTTTAGCTTGTTTATCAAAACAGTATGGCCGAGATGAAGGTCAGGTGCCGTTGGATCGAACCCCGCTTTAATACGAAGTTTTTTTCCTGACTGCAGCTTCCTGACGAGATCTTCCTCTACTATTACTTCTTCTGCGCCACGTTTAATTACTGCCAATGCGTCTTGAACCGATATCATTATTGCAACTCACCCTCGAAAAATAATTATTCCAAAGCAACACATAACCCTCTCTCACCATAGCGTTAACAGAAAGATCTTAAGCGTGCAAAAAAATACCCAAGTATACCACCTTTAACATATCTGTAAGCTTTCGATACAAACATTGCTTTGCTTGCTCGGAAATCTGTCACTATACTTATCGTAATTTCACATTATTTCACTATTTACTTGTTTTATTCATAGGCCAGAAGTTGATACACGCATATCCCAAAAGACATATATTAGCCGCTATTATCGTAGCTGGCGCTATCACCCTTGCTCTTATTTTTAGCCCTAGCAGCCAAGTCAACGCCAAAAGAACATCTGTCCCAATTCAAATCAACAGCCCAAACGTTTCAGCCAAACCTGTCGTTAAAGACTCTGCAAATTTGGCTACAAAAAAGGAAACACACCACGCAACAGAAAGACCTCCTTCGTGGAGCACATTTACCATTAAAGATGGCGACACGCTATCCCACCTGTTTTCACGTGCGGGATTCAACGATAAGGTAATGTACGACGTGCTCGGCAAGAGCAAAAAAAATAAGAATCTAACTAACTTATTCCCAGGCCAAGAGGTCTCATTTTTAGAAAGCAAATCAGGAGAGCTGGTTAAAATTAAACTGGTTCGCTCTCCTATCGAGTCTTTCATTTATTCAAAATCTGACAATGGCGTATTTAAAGGCAAGAAGCAGATGCGCGAACCCGAGATACATATTGCCTACGCATCAGGGCAAATTGAAAGCTCTCTATTTCTCGCTGGGCAACACGCAGGTCTTTCACAATCCCAAATAATGGAGCTAGCAAACATATTTGGCTGGGATATAGACTTTATTCTCGATATTCGTTCGGGAGACACATTTAACCTTATATATGAAGAACTACACTTGGATGGAGAAAAATATCGAAACGGCCGAATATTGGCGGCAAACTTCTCCAATCAAAAAAGAGAGCTCTCAGCAGTCCTATACCAACGGGAAAATGGCGTCAGTAACTATTTTACACCAGACGGCAAGAGCATGAGAAAAGCGTTCATTCGCACCCCGGTTGATTTCGCTAGAATCTCATCTCGCTTTAATTTGCGAAGAAAACACCCTATTCTTCATAAAATTCGCGCACACAAAGGCACTGATTACGCAGCCAGCAGAGGCACCCCTATCAAAGCGACAGGCGACGGAAAAGTCATTCACGCAAGCAGAAAAGGCGGGTACGGGAAAACCGTAATTGTTCAACACGGACAAAAGTTCACAACCCTGTACGCTCATATGAGTAAATACGCTAAAGGCGTGAGGGTTGGCAAAAGAGTAAAGCAAGGCCAAACAATTGGATACATTGGAAGTACTGGTCTAGCGTCTGGACCACACCTGCATTATGAGTTTAGAGTAAACGGCGTTCACAAGAACTCGCTAAAGGTGAAACTCCCACATGCCACACCAGTCCCGAACAAAGAGTTGAATAGATTCACCGATCAAACAAGTACTTACCTAGCTCAGCTAGAAACTTTTAATCGAAACACTCAGCTAGCAGCTAACCCCTAAATCATGTCAGACTTGTATATAGGGGTTATGTCTGGAACAAGCATTGATGCTGTTGACGCAGCGTTATGCTCAATATCAGGCAAAAAAATCTCGACACTATCAAGCCACTCGCTAGATATCCCCAGTAAGCTCAAGCAGTTAATCCTCGACCTTTGTGCACCCGGCCCAAATGAAATTTTCAGGTTGATGGAAGCCAGCAATCAATTCGCAGTGCTCACTGCCAAAGTCATCAACGAACTATTGCTCTTACAAAAACTTACCCCCACGGATATTCGCGCAATTGGCAGCCACGGCCAAACGATTAGACATATTCCAAACGGAGAGCACCCTTATTCTCTTCAAATAGGTAACCCTAACCTAATCGCTCAGCTGACTAACATCACCACAGTAGCTGACTTCCGCCTGGCAGACATGGCCGCAGGAGGACAAGGAGCACCCTTAGTCCCCGCATTTCATAGTGCTTGCTTTGGTAAGCCCAATACAACGAGATTAATAATTAATATCGGAGGAATATCGAACATCACAATTCTTCCAGCTGATAATTTTGAGGCGGTTAGAGGTTATGACATTGGGCCAGGCAATACTCTATTAGATCAGTGGATCCAGAAAAACAAGAATGAGCCATTCGACTCACTAGGGGCATGGGGTAAGTCTGGAAAACTAGCTCCCAACCTATTAAAGCAATTTATGAGCGAACCATTCTTTCAGCAATCGCCCCCCAAAAGCACGGGCAGAGAACATTTCAACTTAAGCTGGACAAACAAGTTTCTTACAGCACATCCAAAAATAGCAAACAACGACATTCAACGAACCCTAACCGAACTCACATCTCAAACTATTGCCAATAGTGTCAGAAGCGAAACCACAGACGAACCTTGTGAAATTTTCCTTTGCGGCGGCGGAGTAAATAATCAACTAATAGTAGAGCGCCTAGAAGACCTTCTGCCCCATTATTCAATTAATACCACCAAAGAACTTGGAATAGCCCCCCAATTGGTTGAGGCCAGCGCTTTCGCTTGGCTAGCCTACCGCACTCTCTCTGGTTTACCCGGAAATATCACTACGGTCACCGGCGCAAACAAAGATAAGATTCTCGGAGGCATCTACCAAGCAAGCTGCTAGTCAACCACTCCCAAACGCCACCAATTACTGATAACCTATTCTGCTGTTACTAACAATTGACACATCAACCAATGAACACAGGTCAATCATGTCGCTTAAACATGCCATTTTAGTACTACTAGAAACCGAACCAAGTAGTGGCTATAACCTTCTGAAACAATTCAACGAGGGCCTGGGCTATTTTTGGAATGCCAAACATCAACAAATTTATCAACAACTGAAAGTACTGTCTGAACATCGCCTGATTTCACATACACTCGAAGAACAAACAGGCAAGCCCGACAAGAAAGTTTATAAGATTACAGATTTAGGCATAGAAGCTCTCAAAGATTGGCTCTTGTCTCCCATTAACCCAGGAAAGGTCAACGATGCTCTGCTTATAAAAATTTATGGAGGACACCTTACAAGTGATGAAAACTTAATTGAAGAACTTGATAGACACATAGAAATGCACGAGAAGACACTAAGCAAACTCCTGAATATTGAGAAAACCTACCACACGTTGCAAACCGAAAAGCAGGATGAATACAAACTACCCTTCTTAACTCTTAGGAGAGGAATTATTGGCGAACGAGCCTGGCTAGACTGGGCAAACGAAGCCAAATTGGTGATCAAAAAATAAACAAAGCTTTTTTAAAAAAACCTGCGTATAATTCCCGCCCCTTCGGACACCAACAAGATACAGAGACATAACTCGGTAACGTGAAGAATACCTGAATGTCATGAAATGCCTCTTCCTATGGATGAAGCGCTAGCTTGCAATGTGTCAGAAAAAGAGAATCCGTAGTCGTAATATTACGGACACATGTAAGTTCATTTTATACAGGCATTTTATATGACCGACCTTGAGTCTAGCTTCAAGCAGTTTAACCTACCTGAAAATCTTCTAAACGCGATCAAAGATTTAGGATACGAAACACCTTCACCTATTCAAGAAATAGCAATACCACACATCCTAAATGGAAAGGATATTATTGGGCAAGCACAAACCGGAACCGGTAAGACCGCCGCATTTGCCCTCCCCATACTTGCTAACATTGACCCGAAAAGCAATCACACACAAGTATTAATACTTGCCCCTACACGCGAACTAGCAATACAAGTAGCCGAAGCATGCCAAAGTTATGCAAAATACATTAAGGGCTTTAACGTTCTTCCTATATATGGCGGTCAAAGCTATACCAACCAACTTCGCCAACTAAAACGGGGCGCTCAAGTTGTAGTTGGAACACCCGGACGCGTCATGGATCACATGCGCAGGAAAACTCTCAGCCTCGATAAACTCTCTACACTTGTATTGGATGAAGCAGATGAAATGCTACGAATGGGCTTCATAGACGATGTCGAATGGGTCCTAGAGCACACACCTTCAGACCGCCAAATTGCTCTTTTCTCAGCAACCATGCCGAAAGAAATAAAGAAAGTTGCCGAAAAGCACCTGACTAAGCCAGAAATCATCAAAATCGCCACGAAAACAGAAACAGCAAGCACGATCAAGCAACGCTACTTAATGATGACTGGCATCAATAAACTCGACGCCCTTACAAGAATATTGGAAGTAGAAGAGTTCGACGGCATTATCATTTTTGTCAGAACCAAAGTAGCGACAGAAGAACTGGCGACTAAGCTGAACGCCAGAGGATTTTCTAGCGCAGCCTTGAATGGAGATATCCCACAGGCATCACGGGAAAAAACGATTGATCGCCTCAAGACCAGTAAAATTGATATTTTGATCGCAACTGACGTTGCTGCTCGTGGTCTTGATGTTCCACGAATCAGTCACGTAATCAACTTTGATGTACCTTACGACACTGAAACCTACGTTCACCGTATAGGTCGTACCGGTCGCGCAGGACGAGAAGGTGATGCAATTTTGTTTGTCGCACCTCGTGAAAAACGAATGTTACGCTCCATTGAAAAAGCGACTGGGCAGAGCGTCAACAAAATGGACATTCCTACCGCCAATGACATCAACCAAATAAGGGTTGACCAGTTTAAGTCGAACGTTCTAGGCCGGCTAGAAAATCACAATCTCAGTTTTTTCCAAAATATCATTGAAAATCTAGTTGAGGAAAGCCACGCTGACCCTATTCTTATAGCAGCAGCCTTAGCACACATAAGCAATGGAAATAAGCCGTTTTTACTAGACCCCAAAAACGATAGAAAAATCAATAAGCCTGAGCGCGAACGTGATCGAGACCAAGATCGTGACCGACCATCTGCTCGAAAAAACAGAAAAGATAGAGAACCAAAAGGCGGATCTATTCCTCGCCCACTTAGAGAGCATCCCGACGTAAAGCTAACACGTTTTCGTATAGATGTAGGCTATAAGGACGGCGTCAAACCAGGTAATCTGGTTGGCGCAATTGCGAATACAGCTGATATTGACAGTGAATATATAGGACAGATTGAAATATACGACGACTTCAGTACAGTAGATTTACCGTCAGGCATGCCTGACGACGTGATGGGTTTATTGCAAAAAGCTCGGGTTTCGAATAAACCAATGGCATTACGCCCTGTTGGGAGCAGTCAAACAAGCGAAGATGACAAACCACGAAAACCTCGCCGAAGAAAAGCCAATGATGATACGCCTCGAAGCAAGAAAGTAAACGAGAAACAAAGCAAGCCAAGAAAGAAGCCGAAGAAAGTAGCTAAAGACTAATTCTAAAACAATGGGTCACATGAATCATGTGGCCCATCTATTTTAGACATAGGAACGACAAAAGAGAGGTGAATTTTCAGTTAGTACAAGACTCCAGTCACACCTTGAAAACAACTTATGCGACACTAAACTTCAAATAGCTATAGCGCTTTTATTTCATAGCTATGAGTAATATTAACCCCACCTTTTTCTAACATAATCGATGCCGAGCAGTATTTTTCTGCAGACAATGTTACCGCCCTCTTGACCAATGATTCCTTAAGACTATTACCCGAAACAACAAAATGAATGCGAATATTAGTAAATACGCTAGGAACTTCATCAGCTCTCTCGGCATTAATCTCAGCATGACAATCAACGACATCTTGTCTCGATTTTTGGAGAATACTCATTACATCAAAAGACGTACAACCACCTAAACCCAATAAAAGCATTTCCATCGGCCTCGGGCCTTGATTCTTGCCCCCATGGTCAGGTGGACCATCCATGACTATAGAGTGCTCGGATTCCGTCGCACCGATGAATTTCGCGTCCCCACCCCAATCAATTGTAACTTTCATTTGTTTGCCTTTATTAAAGCCTGTTGGCCGTTTACAAAATTGTCATGCAGAGTAACACAAATACTCAGCTAATTTTCAATGCGTTATCAGATTCTTGGTCTATACTTTTTTTAAGATCAATGAGTTACTTATTGTTTCCAAGAAAAGATGTACTCGTAATTATGCGTAGTAGGCTATTTTTTGCTTATGACAAATGGAATTATGTCCACCGCAGGAAGATTAGCTTTGTAGCAAATAGGCAAATAAAAAGGTATATAGAATGTCCACGATTTTGAAACCGGTAGAAAGCAAGACAAAACATCTAGATTATTTTTTGTCGCAATGTCACAGAAGAAAATATCCCAGCAAGAGCACCATTATATACGCCGGCGATAAAAGTGACTCTCTTTTCTATATTATCAAAGGCTCCGTGACTGTAATTATCGAAGATGATGATGGCCGTGAAATGATCATGGCTTATCTCAACACCGGTGATTTCTTCGGTGAAATGGGGCTATTTGACAACATGGACTCTCGGAGTGCATGGGTAAAAGCGAAGACTGAATGTGAAGTTGCAGAAATAAGTTACACCAAGTTTCGAGAGATATCACAGGACGACTCCCGAATTCTTTATTTCATCGGCGAACAAATGGCTAGCCGATTAAGACAAACTACTCGAAAAGTTGGGGATCTCGCATTCTTGGACGTAACCGGCCGTGTTGCCAGAACACTTCTAGATTTATGCAAAGAACCTGACGCGATGACCCATCCAGACGGAATGCAAATCAAGATAACTCGCCAAGAGATAGGCCGAATAGTAGGCTGTTCACGTGAAATGGTTGGCCGAGTATTGAAAACGCTTGAAGAGCAGGGATTAGTCCAAGTCAAAGGCAAAACCATGGTCGTCTACGGCACACGCTAAAACGCGTCGAGACATGAGAGACATGAGAGACATGAATACACCATGCCTCTCATATACCGCCTTACTTTAACATCACCCAATCACTTCACTATAATAGTCTGCCCACTCTTTAATATTTTATCCGCCTCTGGCCTTGGAGGAATTTGCGTACCTTTTTTGGCCGCTGGCCGGTCATAAATTTCAGACACCCACCGCTCCAAATGAGGAAGGTCGTCGAGACTAACACCTGACCAATTGTGGGTTCTAACCCACGCCCAGTTAGCCATATCAGCAATGCTATATTCATCTACCAAAAATTCATACTGACCAAGCCGGGTGTTCAATACTTCAAATAATCTTCTGACCTCATTGTGATATCGGTCGATTGCAGGCTGTATTTTCTCGGGAAAATACCGATAAAACACATTCGCCTGCCCCATCATTGGACCTATACCGCCCATCTGAAACATCAGCCACTGCACAACTTCTGAACGTTTTTTGGGGTCAGCTGGATAGAACTTTCCCGACTTCTCACCTAAATAAATCAAGATTGCACCTGATTCAAAAACCGCAAAATTGTCATTATCTGTATCGACTATCGTCGGAATTCTCCCGTTAGGGTTCAATGCCAGATAATCCGGTTTTTTCTGAGCACCTTTAGATAGATCAATACCGATCACCTTATAATCTAAATCCATTTCTTCTAGCGCGATGCTCACTTTGTGCCCATTTGGCGTAGGGGAAGTATAGAGCTCAATCATTATGACACCTCAAGCTTTAGACGATGGACGAGCAGATACAAGGGCATACCATCTCGCTAGATGAGGATATTCATCAGAAATAGTGATCCTATTTACTTTGTTAAAACCCATCGCACAAAATGCGGTAATATCTGCGATGCAAAAACTCTCCCCAAGTAAGTAAGTATTACCCTCTAGATGTTCATTCAAGATTTTCATAAACTTGAATATTTGCTGTCGACACTCCTCCCCCCATTCCTTGACCGGATTCATTCGATCTTTAAAATAGCCACTACTGTGCTGAAAGCACATACCCGTTGGTATCATGAAATAAAACTCAACCCACCTTTGCCACATCTCAATTTGTGCCTTTTCTAGAGGTGTCACTCCCATAAGAGGTGTTTCAGGATAAACCTCTTCGAAGTATCGACATATCGCGACTGTTTCCGAAATACATTGACCGTCATCTAACTCTAATACAGGCACTTTTTTTAACGGATTCTTTGCTTTGAATTCATCCGTAAGGTTTTCGCCATTTTGAACATCCAACTCCACAAACTCTACATCGGAAATATTTTTTTCTGACAAAAATATTCTAACCCGCCTAGGATTTGGTGCTATTTTCATTTCATATATTTTCATAATATCCACTTATTTCAGAATGATCAGTTAGTAATATATTTTATTTATAATCGATCAGTCAACAATGATATATAATATTCATTGTTCTGGCGTGCGAGGTAAACATGGGAAGAAAAGTCGAATTTGACCAAGAGCTAGCTCTTAAGAAAGCGATGAAGTTGTTTTGGCTTAAAGGTTTCGAAGCAACCTCAATCCAAGACTTAGTGGATAGGCTAAAAATAAACCGCTTTAGCCTATACAATACTTTTGGTGATAAAAAATCTATTTTTATTAAATCGCTTATCTTGTACCAAGAAAGCGTATTCTCAAAATTACTGGTTCCACTCAAAGAAAAAGGATCTGGAAAAAATAGACTTAATAACTACCTGAGTCTATTACAAGAACAAATCGAGCACGACTCGAGCTTTATGGGTTGTCTCATTCAAAACTCTAGCCTCAGCTTTGTAGCAAGAGATAAAGATATCGCGGGCATGCTTCTAAAAATACATGATGAATTGAGAAAATCCATTCATAACGCCATTGAGCACGCCATAGCAGAGAACGAAATAAGTGATAATACAGACGTGTCGATACTAACGGAATTTATATTGTGCCACATACAAGGCTTAATTTTATTACAGCGGTCACATCGAGAAACAGAAATGATGACAGGGCAAGTGGAATACCTAAGAAGACATATTGATACTTGGTAATACCCCTAACCCTACCTCTCGATCATGTGAGTTCTTGTTCGAGCAGTAAAATCTGTGAGGAACAAATTACCTGCATCAGAATTTTCAATATCATTGCCTTGAAGTTTTTCAAATCTAAACTGTTCTATGTGGATGTCACTATAGCCCTTGAGAGAACCGTCCGCCTGTAATTCAGACTCATGGTGTACATCCTCTTCGTTATAGATCACTTCGCTAGTTGTATTGGTTGTGAGAAATTTCGTCTTCCTGACGACAGCTCCTTCTCCAGCGCTAATCGCTTCTTCAAAGGCTTTTTCGTCTATTCCAAACGCTTGAATGAAGCTGTCTCTATGTTCGCTATCCACTTCTAAAGAACGAATTTCATTTGCCGCAAATTCTTGAGTCGATTCGCCCTCTGAGTATTGCTCTGCCTGCACAGAAGCTTCCTCGTCACTTTCGTTCTCATCACGACTACTTTCGTTGCTTGTTTGACCTCCCTCCGACACCAATCCTGCTGCAGGTGCGCCATATACATCCAACACATCATAACCAATATCAGCAGACACACTACCCAAATCAGCTTCGGTCATTGGCTCTACTGCCATCACGTTTGTGCTCAGAAAGCCTGATAAGGAAATCACCATTGATATCACTACCAGTTTGTTTCTAGCTAAGTATGTCATGATTGCTCGCCTACCAAAGTTAGAGTGAAGAACCCTTTATGCATACAAGTGTACCTATTTTATTTTAAGTAAGCACCCCTTAAACATGAACTAAATTCATATTTGAATATCAGTTCTCATTTTACTAATGAAAAGCTAGCCCCCTCTAACCAGACAAATGACATAACACGGTCTAGACTATAAGGGCAGTCGAATACTTTTCAGGCATCTTAAAGGGGATAACACATGCAGAATGATTCTGACCCTATTGAAACAGACGAGTGGTTAGAAGCGATTTCTTCTGTCATCAAGAGTGAAGGCATCGATCGCGCACAATATCTATTATCACGAATATCAGAACAGACTCGAAAATTAGGCGGAAACTTACCCTATTCGGTAACCACACCTTATTGCAATACGATTCCTCCCGGTCAAGAAGCACGCATGCCTGGCGACTTATTTATGGAAAGAAGGATTCGCTCTCTTATCCGCTGGAATGCAATGGCAATGGTTTTACGTGCCAACAAAAGACCCGGAGAGCTCGGAGGCCATCTATCCTCTTTTTCATCAAGTGCCATGCTGTATGATGTTGGCTTTAATTATTTTTTCCATGGAGGAAATGATAAGCGAGAAGCGGACCTTATATACATTCAAGGCCATACAGCACCCGGAATATATGCTCGCTCGTTCATAGAAGGCAGACTTAGCGACGAACAACTCGACGGCTATCGAAACGAAGTCGATGGAAACGGCCTACCGTCCTACCCCCACCCCTGGTTAATGCCTGACTATTGGCAGTTTCCAACGGTTTCTATGGGCTTAGGCCCACTTCAGGCGATTTATCAAGCCCATGTAATGAAATACCTACACAGCCGGGAGCTCACTGATAAGAGCGATCGAAAAGTATGGTGTTTTATTGGTGACGGTGAAACTGACGAGCCAGAGACACTCGGCTCAATCTCTTTAGCAGGTAGAGAAAAACTTGATAATTTAATCTTCGTCGTCAATTGTAATTTACAAAGACTAGATGGCCCCGTAAGAGGAAATGGGAAAATAATTCAAGAACTCGAAGGCGTATTTCGAGGTGCAGGCTGGAATGTAATTAAAGTAGTTTGGGGACGAATGTGGGACCCATTATTTGAAAAGGATACCGATGGTTTTATGCAGCGCGCCATGGATGAAGTAGTTGATGGCGAAATGCAAAACTTTAAATCAAATGGCGGAGCCTACACTAGAAAACACTTTTTTGGTCGATACCCAGAATTAGCAGATCTCGCAAAGAACCTCAGCGACGATGACATTGCACACCTTAATAGAGGTGGCCATGACCCTTACAAGGTCTATGCCGCATACCACAAAGCCGTTAATCATACTGGGCAACCAACCGTTATACTCGCGCACACGATCAAGGGTTACGGATTTGGAAAAGCTGGTGAATCAACAAATACAACACATTCGTTAAAGAAGCTAGACATAAACAGCCTAAAAGCCTTTCGGGATCGGTTTGGCGTCCCCATCAGCGACGACAAGATTGAAGAAGTTCCATACTATCGCCCCGCCCCCGATAGCCCGGAAGCAAAATACATGAAGAAAAAACGGGAAGACTTAGGCGGTTTCTACCCGAAGAGAAGACAGCAAAGTCACCCACTAGTTGTACCCACACTAGACATATTCAAAACCCAATTAGACGGAAGTGGTGAACGAGAAATTTCGACTACGATGGCCTTTGTCAGAATGCTTTCATCTCTTACCAAAGATAAGAGAGTAGGCAAGAGAATTGTCCCCATCGTGCCGGATGAAGCTCGAACATTCGGCATGGAGGGTATGTTTAGACAATTAGGTATCTATACCTCCGAAGGCCAAAAATATGTCCCGAATGACCACGATCAAGTAATGTATTATCGAGAAGATCAGGCAGGACAAATTCTCGAAGAAGGAATTAACGAAGCTGGTGCAATGGCGGCTTGGATAGCATGTGCAACATCATACAGCACACATGATTACCCTCTTATCCCATTCTATGTATATTACTCCATGTTTGGCTTTCAACGCGTTGGGGACCTCGCTTGGGCCGCTGGAGATATGAGCTCAAGAGGATTCCTGATCGGCGGAACAGCTGGACGAACAACGCTCAATGGAGAAGGCCTACAACATCAAGACGGACATAGCCACATATTGGCAGGCACTATCCCCAATTGCGTCGCCTACGACCCGGCCTACGCGTGTGAGCTGGCAGTCATAATTCAAGACGGGATGCGTCGGATGTACCAAGAAAACCAGAACATCTACTACTATCTCACTATTATGAACGAAAACTACCGCCAACCACCCCTAGTACCTGACTCTGAGAAAGGCATACTCAAGGGAATGTACTTATTTTCGACCTCAAAACAAAAAGGTCGCGGTAAGAAATTACATGTACAGTTGCTGGGTAGCGGAGCCATTTTTAATGAAGTATTGGCCGCTTCAAAAATCTTACTAGATGAGTTTAACGTCGGCAGCGACGTTTGGAGCGTGACAAGTTTCAACGAGCTCGCACGAGACGGCAATAAAGTTTCGCGCTGGAATATGCTTAACCCCGATAAGAAACGAAAAACCTCATATGTTGAAAATTGCTTGGATGACAAAAAAGGCCCCGTAGTTTCCTCAACAGACTATATTCGACTATTTAGCGAACAGATTCGAGCATACGTCCCCTGTGACTACCATGTTCTTGGCACAGATGGCTTTGGGAGAAGTGATACCCGTGAAAAATTACGTCAGTTTTTTGAAGTTGACCGTTTTTATGTCGTCATAGCATCACTAAATGCCCTCTCTCTTCAAGGCATGATTGAGCCCAAAACAGTGCTTGAAGCTATGCGAAAGTACGACATCGACCGAAACTGCGTCAGCGCTATGCAACGATAGGGAACGTAATTTATGAACTCTCTTGAAGTAAAAGTTCCAAACGTTGGTATTGAAGGTGACGTAGAAGTTATTGAAATATGCGTATCATCAGGTGATATCGTGTCTATCGATGACGCTCTCGTCGTATTAGAATCAGATAAAGCAACGGTCGAAGTTCCATGTCCTTTTGCAGGCGAAGTACAAGAAGTATCAATTGGCCTTGGGGATAAGGTAACGGAGGGGGCGCTGATTCTAATCATGCGGCCCACAGATAAAGAAAGCATTGAACCTTCAAACGAAGAGATTACAGAACCAAAACCAGTTTCTGATCAACAGCCACCCATTCAAAGCAACCACCCGACAGAACATGACGTTACGGTCCCTGACCTGGGAGGGAGCGAGTTAGTCGAAGTAATCGAAATTGTAGCAGAAGTCGGACAAGCACTAGACCAAGAAGACACTTTAATAGTGCTGGAGTCTGACAAAGCAACAATGGAAATCCCTACACCTATAGCAGGTACGGTTAAGAGTATCCTTGTAAATATTGGAGAAAAAATTTCATCTGGCCACGCCATCGCTACGGTCTTAGGCTCAGAAGTCAACAATGAAGTTTCCGTCCCACCTCTTGCTAGTCAAGAAGTTGTGGAGGTAAAGAAGGCCGTTGATATAGAAGAAGTAGAGCCACTAAATTCACCCGCCAAAAACGAAGTCAACTCAACAAATACAGTCCATGCAGGTCCTTCTGTCAGAAAATCTGCGCGAGAACTAGACGTAGACTTAACTCGAATTCAAGCGAGCGGCCCTAAAGGAAGAATACTAAAGCAGGACCTACATCTTTACATCAAAGAACAGGTAAGAGTTTCACAAGGGCTATCTAGGGGGAATACTGCAGGGTCAGCCCTTCCTCATGTAAACATGCCTGATTTCGCCTCTTACGGGGAAATTGAAACCGTACAGATGAACAAAATTCAACGACTAACTGCCCAAAACATGGTTACGAGCTGGCTAACTGTTCCTCATGTCACCCAGTTTGATGAGGCCGATATCACCGATTTAGAACAATTTCGAAAACAGAAAAAGAACGAAGCGAGTGAGCAAGGCATTAAGCTCACACCAATGGCATTTCTTTTAAAAGCAAGCGCCTATGCATTAAAAGCTCTCCCCCAATTCAATGTCTCGTTGAATATGGAAGAACGGATTATAATACAAAAAAAATATATCCATATTGGCATAGCCGTGGACACACCGAATGGTTTAGTGGTCCCAGTAGTAAAAGATGTAGAAAAGAAGTCACTATTTGAACTAGCCATGGAAAGCCAATCTCTCGCAGCGAAAGCAAAAGAAAAGAAACTTAGCCCATCAGATATGCAAGGGGGCTGCTTCACAATTTCTAGCCTAGGTGCTATGAGCGGAACCAGCTTCACGCCAATTGTGAATACGCCCGAGGTTGCTATATTAGGTGTTTCCAAAGCACAGCATAGGCCTGTATATACGAATTCAGGTACATTCGAACCTCGACTAATAATGCCACTATCACTTTCATATGACCATCGCGCGGTCAATGGAGCAGACGCCGCAAGATTCACTGGTTTATTAGCAAAAATATTGGGGGACTTAAGAGAGTTGTTATTATAAGTTATTTTATTCAGAATACCGGTTGGTGTGATAGCTGTTGGGCTAGCATATAGACGTACCCCGCACACATATGAGTACACAGTAACTATGGAATTCAAAACCCAGTTTATCAGTCGTGAAGACCGAAGAATAACAAGACAAGCCCTCACTGGAAAACATGGTTTTCAGGCGAGCATCGAAGTGGATGACGCTAGCATAGACGTATCATTGACCGATTTCTCCAGCTTAGGCTTTGCTCTAACATTGCCCCAAGAGTACGCAAAAAATTATAAAGTTGGCGGCAGTATTCAAGTGTACGTGAGTCCACTTTTGAAACACCAATACCAGGTAAATGGCATTGTAATAGACCAACAATCGCTCAAAAATTCAACGACAAAAATTTCTGCCGTGATCGAACATGAGCAGAGTAGTAAGCACGGTAACTTCCATCCAATTCATTTTAGTGTAGAACAAAGCCTGAAAGGCCAAATCATTCACCCTTTTGTCTACAAACAAAAAAGCTATTTCGAGTTAGAGAGTTTATCCATGAATGGGTTCTACGCCACGGGTATTCATTCTGAATTCACATTATTCAATGGTATGGAAGTCGAATACAGCCTCGCGTCTATTTCTGGACTACAGAAGGTCGTTGGAAAAGTAGCCAACGTCTCGCTGACCGAACAAAACAAGATAAGATGTTTTATTGAAACATCGTCACTTCCGTTTCAATCAGAGGATGAGCTCGCTCAGCATTGTTTTCACTTTGCTCAAAAAACACCGCGAGATATAAGCCGCGCAGGACTCAATGCAAAACGAATACAAGAATTAGTACAGTATCGCTTTGTTGAAACTCAGGCAGAATACGAAGCTGTACTAAAACTACGCCGAAAATCGTGTGCTAGCCAAGGAGTGTGCTCAAAAGACGACCCAATTGCCACACTGGCTATGGAGCAAGACGCCTATGGTCGGATTCTAATTGCCTTTCATAACGAGAGAGTAATAGGAAGCGCTCTGCTGGTATTTGGAGAAAAGATCGTAAAACCCTTCGAATTGGACTTTCTACTCCCAAAGAGCCAGTTTGCCAAACTACCTGCCTACGAAGAGTTAATGGAAATTACAGCAATTTGCATTGAAAAATATTATCAAGAAACCGACGTATTACATGGCGTTTTCGAGAATATGTATCGTGAAGGTTTATCCGCAGGAAAAAAATACGTTGTCGTTGCTAGCCAACAAGACTGGATTCACCGATACAAAAATATGGGATTTAAGGAAACAGAACTTTCGTTCGTTCACCCATTAAAGAACGAGATGAAATTAAGCGTCATGATTCTGAATAAAGATACGGGAAAAACAGGCAAGGGTATGAATCCGATACAATGGTGGAAAGTATGGGGTCATGTAAGCCTACATTTATATCAGAGAAGAATTATAGACTACACCATGATACAAAAAGCACGCGTCTACTTTAATCGTGGCTTATATAGTGCTACGAAAGCATTGAATAAAATATTTAGTCTGCATCGATAGCGATAGAAGAACGCCACTCAACCTCTTGAGCAGAGGTTGAGTGGCATGAGCTTAAGCCGGAACAACGTTCTCAGCTTGAGGCCCTTTTTGTCCTGCACCTTCGGTAAACGTAACTGCTTGACCTTCCGCAAGAGTTTTAAAACCATCTCCCTGAATATTACTAAAGTGAACGAACAAATCTGGACCATTTTCTCTTTGAATAAAGCCGAAGCCTTTTGATTCATTGAACCATTTTACGGTTCCTGAAAGTGTATCTGACATTTTCTAACCTTTTCCATTTAATTAACTTATTGATGAGCGCCATAAACCAGGGTTAAACAAACTCAAATTTAATCTGATGCTCACATTTCTGTTTGAATAACTTATTGCTGCTTGCTGAATTCTTAAGTTAAAAAAGCAGCGTATGCGAATAGGCTCAAACTCACTATGAAGTGTAGTAAAAGATTTGGGAATCAACAAAGTTCTAAAACGACATTTTTTAATATTTTTGCAATATGCTTTATCTCACAAATCATTGCTGACAGGGTTTTCAACAATATGCTACTTAGAAGGACTAAAACATATCATAGAAAAACGGCACTACAAGGTTGTTTAAGATGCTAACGTTTTCGCCTATAATACGGGCAAAATTTAACGATCAATTCGAATTGAATGAGAAGAGGTGTAATTTGAACAACTTAATTAGATGTTTAAGTGTAATAATTCTAGGCATGACTTTTGTGTTAAGCGCTAGTGCAGCGATGGATGATGATTCAATTCGAGAGCGACTGAAGCCCGTTGGAACTGTTTGCATAACAGGTGAAGCCTGTGCTGGAGCGGCAACAGAACCAACCACAGCAGCTAACGATGGCCCCAGCGGAATTTACAGCACCTCATGTGCCGGCTGTCACGGATCTGGAGTACTAAGCGCACCTAAGTTTGGCGACGCTGCTGCATGGAATACTCGGCTTGAAAAGGGCGAAGATCAGCTCATTCAAAGTGCTATTACAGGAATGAATGCCATGCCGCCACGTGGTGGTTGCGCAAGTTGCTCTGACGAAGATATCTCTGCAACCGTCAAATATATTCTGGAAAACAGTAAATAGAATACTCGTTTCAGATTTAATAAAAAAGCGGCCTTAAGATTGAACTCAGTTTCACTTCAAGGCCCTGCTTCCCACTTGAGGTAATTCCATCCTCAAATATGAGGTTATAGTTCAAGCAATGACGCTTCCGAAACCGTCGTTCCTTGAACAAAATCTGCGCCTAGTCGTTTCATCTTCTGAAGGCAGATAGCTGTATCGACAGATGTTGCTAATACTTTTTTCCCAAGGTAATGAGCAACTTCAGAAATAGAATTTGCAGCAACTTCATCCCCATCAGGCTGATTCAACGTTTCAACATAACTCTCATCAATACTAATCATTTTTACTGGTAAGACTTTCAAATAACCGAAAGGTGATCGAGCTGAACCAAAATGATCCAAGCTAAACCTGAACCCCTTCGCGACAAGTTGCCGCATTCGATCGGCGGAGTCATTCACTTCTGCCATTAAACTACAGTCATATATGTCAAAACAGATTCTTTTAGGGTCGATATCACCACTAGAACAAAGCGCCAACAGACTAGATTTATACTCTTCGTTCTCAAACGCTAAAAAGCTTAACTTAACACGAACATACTCCATGCCATCAAGAATAGGGTCTTTGTTCTTAAAAGTTTGGACCAGACGCTGCAACCACCAATTATCTAGCGCGATAGAATCGTCACTGTTTTCTGGTTCGTAAACAACGCCACTCCCTTCAACCGAACATATCAGGTTAATATGCTCTATATGAACAGATTCATCGGTAGGCTTAGTGATTTGGGTATATATTTCAAACGAAAGATCATCAAAACTTTTTTCTAACACCTCTGTATGACTTTCAATCGAAATCGAATCGTCAGCAGTGGATTTTTGGCTACCTTCAGTCTCACTTTCTTCTGAAGGAAACTCACCCTCAAACTGATTTATTTTGTCACTCGCAGCTTTATTTAGCCCAAGTCGCGCAGTTCTAATCATTGATTCTGGGTTTCTGAACCCTAAGTGCGCGCTACTCTCTGCGATTAAGGCTTCTAGCTCCAAGGGGCTGAATTCATCACTATCGCATAGTACCTTCATACTCTCCTGACATCGCAGCAAAAGCATATCCATACCCTCTTCGAGCGTAAAGAGTGCAAAATCCGAAGTACTTATTCTTCCCACAACACTCGTTTTTTCGTTTAGCTCATTAAGGGAGTCAGCCACCTTTTTAGAGAAAGTATCATCGAGAGCCTTCAACTTTTCACCGTTCTGTTTAAACGAAATGTATATCAGACTACAAAGAGAAGTCTTCCGCCCCGATGCCATTAGAAGCTTTACTTGGCGGCAAAATTCAGATTTCTTAATTAGGCCTGATTTTTCGTCATGATTCGATTCAAACGACAATTTGTCATAAACATCTTTTACCATGTCGTCCAGACCTTGGTTTACGATCGGAATTTCATAGTCATGCTCCTCAACAATAGAGCCACCTTTTAAATTACTGGCCAATTTGAAGAGCCCCAGCTCAATCACTTTCATACCTTGATGATTAACGAAAACGTATTTGCTATATCCTTTTGCGATCCAAACAAGCCTCATGTATTGCGCATCAGCGTCGTCTTTTTTATATTGGAGCCATGTACCCAACTGAACATTCTTAGCTTTTATAATCCACGACTTTAGTTCATGTGACTTACTAATATTCTGCCTAACAATATCTTCTTCTGTTTCAGGAACCTCGTGCAATGAAGCGGCACCCGCTTCATGAGCACTTTTAGGCCCTTGCTGAATCAGGTCCTTCAATTGATCGCGCACCCGGTTAATTCCGTCGCTACTGCCTGAAACCAGCTTTAAGCCTTCTTGAATTTTGGGAAGGATCACTTTGACATTAAGAGATTTATCGGGATCCTCACCAAACTCTATCAAATCATCGATAATGGCCAAGTTAGTGCGCCATTCTTCACTATCCTCTCCATATTCAATAAATATACGATTCAACAACTCTTTCCATCCACTTTCCACGAGTGAAATAACGGCTGAAGGAATTTGCTTATCTTCAAAGCGCTTATTTAAGGCTCGAGCAACAGCAACAGCGGCTTCTTCAACCCGATGTACGCCATCAGCTGCGGCAGCTACACGTTCAACATTCTTTGAATATAACTGATTCTGACGCTCAATCAGTTTGTCTAATTCAGACAACACATGATCAAAAACTTTGGTATCTTGCTCAAACTCTTCAACAATTTGCTGAACAAGGCGACTAATTTTTTTCTTGCTGGCAGGGTTCAACCGCGAACCTTTCGCGCCCAATTGCGCAATTCGGTTCATCACGGCTCTTACCGAACTAGAATGATCCTCAAAAAAGCCCTCGTCATTTAGCAATACTTTTAAAACGGGCACCTCTAGTTTTAACAGGTGCTGCTTTGCTTCGTTGCTGATTCTGGGATTACTGCGCATACTCAAGAAAAAACGGTCAACGACATCAATCGCCACCTTTTGATCTTTGTCTATCTCCTTTTCAGATTCGCCGTCTAAGCCTAAATTCTGCTTAACTCGATCTAGTAAACTTGAAGATTCATCACTATTTTCTTGGAGAGTAGAGGGTGCAGACTGTAATTTAGCTAGACCTTCAGCCAGTTCACTATCAGTGAAATGCACCAAAGAACTCGACTCTTTTGCACCCAAATCACCCAATAATGGTTTGTCAGCCACAGAACGCATCATTCCCAAAACACTAGGGTTAGTAGCATCAACGCTGGAACCATTGCGGCTGTCTTGATGATTTGCCGAGAATGGCGGCGCAGATGTAAATGTACTTTGCTGGCCAGTTAATTCTGTCGAAGACAAGTCATTAATATTTTTATCCACTTCTGCGGTAGGGTTCTGTTTATCCTGTGGCTTATTTGGGCGCGAAGGTTTCCTAGTTGTTCTAGCTGCGCTACCTACATCTAGTTCAGGCAAAACGTTATGCTTCTTCAAAATATCGTTAAGAGACTTATACAGTGCATCCAAGTCAGACATAACATGTTGATCAAATAGTTGGAAAATTAGTTTCTCCGCTTGATTGACCAAGTTCAAAGGAACAATAGAATGGTGAAAAGCGTCGACCAACAAAACTGGCCCAAAAACGCTCTGATCGTATTCAGAGCTTCCTACTGAAATTGATTGCAACCTGACTCTTAACGGCAGTAAGTCGGCTAAATATCTTGTTTCGGCTTTCGTCGTAATCACTCTTGAGGTCAACCAGTCTTCGAATTCTCCCTTTCCAACTAGTGATAAACTATCGCTAACATTAACGCCCCTATCAACCCGCTGATTATAAAGTCCAATTGGGTCTTCCAGCTCAGCTACAAATTTATTCTGAATATTTCGATTCTCTGATTCTACACGATCCCCAGCCGCCATCATTGCATTAGACAGCTGATCACTTGATGATTTTAACGATGCCGCTTTAACTTCTTCGACCAAAATATCACCCAAACCTTCCATTAGTGGCTGAGCATGCTGTTTAGTCGCCAAAACCAACTCGCTGATTATTTCCTTCGATTGTGCAAGGGATACATTAACCTTACCTTCCCGTACTTGTTCACGATTATCTTTATTTACTTTTATTGACTGTAGCGCCCTGATTTCATTAGGGTATTCCCGAACAAATCGAACTCCTACGGCACCTTCTATAATATGAACGATATCAGCTTCAATCGAAAAGTGACTCGGCTCTATATCTCTCCCTTTATTTTGGCCTGGAACACTAAACCTTAACCCAAGAATAGAACCATGCTCCACCGATATATAGCTCTCAACAAGAGCGGTTTTTTCGGTATCAAACCGAATAAACATACCTTCGGTACAATAATCCGCTATTGTGCAAGGCCAAGATTGCCCATTGCTCAATTGAAGCTGGGCATCTAATTTTATAGGTATTCTACTTCTCGATCGTTTTTCGGAATAATTTGTCATGTTGGTAAGCTTAGTCGGTTTGGCGTTAATTCGATATTTTTAGTTAAGCGTTTTCATCAGAACTTTGGCATTTCGACCCGAGTTATAATTTTTGTTTCCTGGCAGATCTTGCTTGGACACGGCATTAAAACCTCTCTCTTTGAACCAATGTTCTGTTTTTGTCGTCAAAACAAACAATTTCATTAGTTTCTGAGTTCGCGCTCTGCCCTCTATTGCCGACAACAGCCGATCCCCACGACCTTCTTTTCTGTAGGCCGAATCTACTGCAAAACATGACAATTCACCGGCCTGATCTGCAGGAAAAGGATATAGACCAACGCAAGCAATAATGGCATTGTCACGCACCTCCACAAGAAAGTAGTCTAATTCAGTCTCTAACAACTCTCTAGATCGTCGTACCAAATACCCTTGTTCCTCCAGAGGTTGAATCAACTTAAGTATGCCATTAGTATCTTCAAGTCTGGCAGGTCGAATTTGATCAAACTCATCGAGACTCACCATCGTACCGCTGCCATCACGCGTAAAAAGCTCTTCCAATAATGCACCATCTTGAATATGACTTATTATATGAGCTCGAGTTACACCATTAGCGCACGCTTTCGCTGATGCGCTTAAGTGGCTTATTTGCTCCTCGGAAAAAACCTTGTGTTTGGTATTCGCATATTGCTCAGCCTGGTCGATAGTGATTTGCCTTAATAACGCCCCAGTATCGTTTTTGAGACACCGATCCAAGCCAAAGAATATTATTTTATCGGCCGATAGTTTAGCGGCCACTTCGCACGCTAACTCTTCGTAACTTAGATTGAATACATCTCCGGTAACCGAGTACCCTGTCGACGTCATCAATACAACGGAGCCATCATCCAGTTGCTTAGTAATTCCAAGCTTATCAATCGACCGAACATGCCCTGTAAGACCTAGATCAACCCCGTTGATTACACCGTGAGGCCGAGCCATGACATAATTACCACTCACCACTTTCAACTTGGCGCCGTGCATCGGAGAATTTATCAGGCCCATAGATAATTTAGCCTCTACCTCTGAGCGAATTCTGCCGTAAGCCTCTAGCACGTGGTGAACAGTATTAGGCTCAGTCACTCTCAAGCCAAGATGGAAGTTCGATTGGCAATTATTCTTCGCTAGATTAGCGTTAATCTGTGGCCGAGCACCTAGAACCAAAACAAGCCTCACGCCTAGACTACTTAACAAAGAAATATCATGAACGATATTCTCGAAATTTGAATGCTCTATCACCGAACCACTCAGTGCTAGCACCATGACCTGTTTACGTTGAGAGTTAATATAAGGGGAGGCATTCCTGAACCAACCAACCCACTCTTTCACTTCAGACATTTAATTTTCCACCGACTTTATCGTTTCCAACTGACCCTCTGTTCGCCATACCTCTACGTGCTCTATATCGACAAATTTAAAGGCATAGTCGACTGAACCACCTTGGACAAGTTGAGACAAGTAAATCGCAGATTTGCTCGTCTTGTGTAACTTCCCTCGCGATACTTTCCCATTTTTCAAGGTAACAATGCCAGGCCGGCCGACGAAATACTCGAGATTTTCGAGTTTAGTCACATGAAATGCTGGAGCTCGATTTTGTTCAGCTTTCTGCTGTGAAAACCGTGGGTCCAATTGTACCGTGTCTTTAACCGGCCTAAAATGCAAACGACTAGCCTGAATATCTAACTCTCGCGCAAGATCTCCATTTAAATAAGCGCTCATACCAAAATAGTTCACTAAGTTGTTATCCAACAAATCGGATTCACTGCTATGTTTGAGCTGATTCGGAAGTTCGAAATTAACAGTCAACCTACCTCCTTTAGAAAGATAATCTCGATATAAAGCTTCTGCGTCTTCATTTACGACTATTCCAATGCTGGCCATTTTGGCTCGCCATAATGCCCCCGCTATCTGGCTGTATTCTTCACGAGTCACCCCGGTCAACTCAGAACAATAATTACCCAAACGCCTGAAATACCCTTGCTCTTGATGACCCAGCGACAAATGGCGTAATTCTATATCCTGAACATTAAACTGACTAATAAGACTTGGGATGTCATTAATTTTCACATCGGTTTCAATATCGAGTTTACCTAGTTGATATAGGTCAATATCTGCCTTCAACAAAGGCGCTGACGGGTTAGCTGACTCATCAATTGATAACTTAACGTCGGCCTGTAATTCGGTAATCCCCATTTTCTCTAGGCTCTCATGAGAGATTCGCTCTTCATTTCCACAACCATATAGCCCTAGTGGCCAAACGAGATCTGCGTGAACCTCAAGAGCCAGCCATTCATCAAGATCTCGACCTTTCAATGGAGATTTTATATTTTCAAACTCAACACCAGATATCTTGCTTAGGTCTCCTAGCTTTAGCTTGGGTAAATTCGTAATGAGATCTATATAGTTGCTGTAGCGCAAAGATATTCGCTCTACGCTATAGGTCCGCTTAAGACCATAAGGTGTGATAGTTAGATCATGAAACTCGATAGATCCATCAAAGGAGGATGATATCCACACATATGTAATCGACATAATATCGTGATTTTCACGTTTGATTTTTTCAATTATTTGGTACGAAAACAGGGCAATAAATGCTCTCGATCCAATTAACACAAAAATGGTTAGAAACACGATCATCAATAATTTTTTCTTCATTGCTTCCCTTAACCTTCGGAAATACGTAAGAACTAATAAACTATAGCAAAAATAATGAGATATAGACTTTAAATACAACAATTTGGGTCTAAGCTAGTAGTATATTGGCAATTTATATTAAATATTTCGTTTAATAAGACAGTAATCATACCCATGAAACATTCCGACGACATAACTACAGCAGTCGCACTGCTAAAACAAACTCTTCCTGAGATGAACAAAAGAAATATTGCGACTACACCCGAAAACTACGCAATATGGTATGAATATGTAAACGGCGAGAATGCCAACTTATTAGAAGCAATCAAAAAAGTCGACGAAGGTAAAGCGCTGTTCACACCAGAAGTACTCTCCTCTCTCTACGTCGATTTTATTGCCAACGCGCATGAAGCAGCGGTTAATCAACTCAGCGATAGCGTTAGGGAAGTGATACACGATTTTCTCGAAAAGGTGACAAAAGAAGGTCGAGGGTTAAATGAGTACGCACAAACATTATCGAATTTCTCCTCTAAAGTAGAAGGAATCAGTGAAATTTCTGATATAAAGAAGTTGATTGGTCACCTTCTAAACGAAACAAAAAAAAGGGAAGACGCAACTCAGAGCATGCAATCCTCACTTGAGAACATGGCTCTAGAAATGAAAAAAATGCGGGCCGAGGTATCTAAATTAAACTCGGAGGCAACAACAGACTCTCTAACTAAAGTAAATAACCGCCGCGCCTTTGACATGGAGATAGAAAATTTTGTCTCTTCTACCAAGAAAAACGCTGAACCTAGTTGTTTATTGATGCTGAACTTAGACAAGTTCGCAGTTTTCAACAAGAAATTTGGACCAACCATTGGCGACAAAGTGCTTCGATTTGTCGCGACGTTGATAAAGAACAATATCAAAGGTAGTGATTCCGTAGCCAGATTTCGGGGAGATCAATTTGCTATTTTACTGCCGGAGACTTGCTTTGATGGCGCGCTAGTCGTGGCGGAAAATATAAGAGAACGTCTTTCGAAACAGACCTTGTCTGATAGCGCTGAAAAAATTGAACTCGGCACCGTAACCGCATCAATTGGTGTCGCAGTATTAGAGTATGGAGAGACCGCGGAACAGTTTGTACTCAAAGCAGACAGAGGCATGCATGACGCAAAGAAAGAAGGTCGAAATAAAGTAATAGGCGATGCATCAGCTGTTCAGCCCCCCCCTAAATCATCAAACACGTTAATATGAAAAGTTAGCACCTATTTTAATTTAGCTGGCAAACACCTTAGCTAAGTGGAAAACCCTCTTCCCGAATAGATTCCCAAACCTCACAACCCAACATCTGATATCAGCGTCCCAACTCCCTCATCGGTAAAAATCTCTAACAGCGTCGAGTGATTTACTCTACCATCGATTATATGTGCACTCTTGACCCCATGCTTTACAGCACTCAGAGCACATCCAATTTTAGGCAGCATACCGCCGTAGATAGTTCCATCGTTGATAAGTTCATCGACCTGCGCTGTTGTCAGACCAGTTAATACCTCTCCCGACTTGTTCTGTAAGCCTGCAATATTGGTCAATAGAATTAGCTTTTCCGCTCCAAGTTCTTCAGCGATTTTTCCCGCTACAAGATCTGCATTAATATTGTATGAAACCCCATCTTCGCCTATACCGATTGGCGCAATGACAGGAATAACATCGCTATGCGTAAGCGTATGAATTATTTCTGCGTTTACCTCTTCTACCTCTCCAACATGGCCAATATCAATTATTTCTGGTTTCTGTACATCTGGAGTCGCTTTATCAATTTTAAGTTTTTTTGCTTTGATTAAGCCCGCATCTTTCCCAGTCAACCCTACAGCCTTACCACCGTTACGGTTTATCAGAGAAACTATTTCCTTATTGACCTTACCGCCGAGAACCATTTCAACGACATCCATAGTTTGACTATCGGTTACTCGCATTCCATCAACAAAATGGCTTTCAATATTTAATCTCCCTAGCAGCTCTCCAATTTGCGGGCCACCGCCATGAACAACTATCGGATTCATACCGACCAGCTTCATAAGCACGACATCACGAGCAAAGCCATTTTTAAGCTCTTCGTTTTCCATTGCATTGCCGCCATATTTAATAACGATCGTTGCACCCGCAAATCGCTGAATATAAGGCAATGCTTTATTCAATACTGAGGCTACCTGCGTAGCGCTTTCTCTAGTTAAACTCATACTAAACTCAATTTTTTCCAACACACGTGAAGGTGCGATTATTTAAAAGTCACACGCTAAACTTGAATCAATACTCTTTAGTTGAGTCACAAATTTAGCTTTGATTTCCTCAAGAGCCAACTCATCATCAGCCTCAAATCTCAACACCAAAACTGGCGTGGTATTTGATGCTCTACACAAACCCCAACCGTTAGGGTAATCGACCCTTAGGCCGTCAATAGTAGACACGTTGCCACCTTCAAATTGATCTTTTCTACCACAAAGTTTTTCAACTATTTCAAATTTGGACTCATCGGTAACCGTGATATTGATTTCTGGCGTACTTATGTCTTCTGGAAAGCATGCAAATACTTCATCCGAAGTCTTATCTTCAATCCCTAGAATTTCCAGTAACCTAGCAGCGCTGTATAAACCATCATCAAAACCGTACCAGCGCTCTTTGAAAAACACATGACCACTCATTTCGCCTGCCAATAGAGCGCCAGTTTCTTTCATTTTTGCTTTAATCAAAGAATGTCCGGTTTTCCACATTATAGGTCGACCACCGTAACTTGTGATCAAGCCATTAATTCTCCTAGAGCATTTGACGTCAAAAATAATGTCCGCCCCGGGGTTACGTGACACAACATCTTTTGCAAAAAGCATTAATAGTCGATCTGGCCAAATAATTTTTCCTTCATTGGTAACCACGCCCAGTCGATCACCATCACCATCAAATGCCAGGCCAATGTCAGCGTCATGTTCCTTAACTGCCGCAATCAAATCCTGAAGATTTTCTGGCTTTCCCGGGTCCGGATGATGATTAGGAAAGTTTCCATCAACCTCACAAAATAAAGGTATGACTTCACACCCCAACTCTTCGATTAATTCTGGCGCTATACCGCCTGCAACCCCATTTCCGGCATCTAGAACCACCTTCAAAGGCGCCGCGACAGCGATATCATTCAATATTGTATCTTGATAAATGCGATCAACTGACTCCTCAGTCCGAACTCCCTGACCTTCCGAAAAATCCTGAAGAATAATTCGGTTATATAATTTTTGGATATCATCCCCAGACAGCGTGTTGCCATCTATCATCATTTTGAAGCCATTGTAATTACTCGGATTGTGGCTCCCCGTGATCATGACGCCACTTCCGGTCTCGAAATGATGGGTTGAAAAATACAGAACTGGCGTTGGCACCTGACCAATAATGATCGCATCTAGCCCAGTGCTTATAATCCCTCTCGTCAAGGCCTCGCAATATGCCACACTTGATAAGCGGCCGTCATAACCAACACAGAGAGCTTTTTGACCTAGAGAGATTGCTTCGGATGCGATGGATTTCCCCAAGAGCTCGACAATACCCTCATTCAAAGTCTCATTGACGATTCCACGAATGTCATATGCCCTGAATATCGATTGAGGCACGTCGAAATCTAGCCCTTCTATTTCCTTCACCATTTCATCACTCTCATTATTTGACTTAGTTATCATTTCCATTTCAGCACTGCCATTCGACTCTGACAAGACATCCAAATCTAGGAGGTCATCATCAAAGAGTGGAGCATCACTATCTTCTACATTCTTCAATTTATCCGTCAATGCTGCACCACCTTCTACGTCTACACGTCGGGCTTTTGCTTCAGCATCCTGAATTACTTTTCTGACCTGAAGAACAATAGACTGCACCATAGAATAAGACTCAGCATAAACAAAGCTAGAAGGTATTTTGCCTTCCCCTGACGCGGCTCGCATTACAGCCTGGTTCGCAAGCACCATATCGCGCCTTACCTTGTTAAGGTTAACCCTACAAACGATCGGCAAGGCACCCACTAAAAGCAAACAGACAACACCTAAAACGAGCCACAAAGAGCTTCGATCATACTCAGACATTTCATCGCTCTCAGGCGAGTACCTAACTCTCCATTCGGAAATAACCGTTTGTTCAAGTTTCGCATGCTTGGTATTACCCTTTCCTAGCGAAACAATCGTCTTACCCTTTTTTCCCTGTGAACTGACGAGCGCGACTTCACCGGAGGGTAAATTATTAGGAATGGCTAAAAGACTTTTAATTGAATTCGTATTGAAAATTGCGAGCACTACGCCAGAATTTCGTGCATTTTCGCTATGAGAGGAAAATTCAACTGGTACAGATACCTGAAAATACCAATTGCCACCGTGATAAAATGACTCGGCGCCCTCATCCTTCCCCGCAAGAACTCTCCGCAAAAGATCAACACTGGCAAAGCTCAGATCTGGGTAAGTATCTTTCACAGAAGAAATTGAAGCTTTATCTAAAACCACAAGACTTTCCAAATCTGCCCACATTACGCTGGCGACGTCACTCATCCTTAATGAATCTTCCGAACTGAGCATCGAGTCCTGTACCATCTCAGTTTTGGCATATGATTTTAGCCCTGTCACCTTATCATTGATGTAGGAATTTACATTGAGCTTTATTGATGAGCTAATTAACGATTTCACTCGTTGACTCTGTTCACGCTCCAAATCTTCAAAGTACATGTATTCTATCAGTAGGTAGCCTATAAACATCGAGACTAGAGCGATCAACGCAGGCTGATATATCCAAGCACTTAATTTCTTACCCCCAACATCAGCCCCCATATTATTAGACTTTGGCGTAGATTTCTTTTGCTCAGTATTCTTTACCAATTGCGGCTTCTTCTTGAATAGCGTCATTACCCTAACCCCATAATTCTTCTTCTGTTCTGGCCACAAAGCTTAAGCATTAATTGCGACCAGTTGAGCCAAACCCACCTTCGCCTCTGTCGCTCTCGGAAAACTGTTCAACAATATCGAATTCAACTTGAACAACTGGGACAACTATCATTTGGGCTATCCTCTCTCCCACTTCAACCGTAAATGAATCACTTCCCCTATTCCAACACGACACCATCAATTGACCTTGATAGTCAGAATCAATCAGGCCGACCAAGTTACCCAATACAATTCCATGTTTATGGCCAAGGCCAGAGCGAGGAAGCAACATCGCAGCCAATGAAGGGTCTTCAACATAAATCGATAGCCCCGTAGGAATTAAGCAAGTCTCCCCTGGCGACAAAGTAACCGAAGAGTCTAGACATGCTCTAAGATCTAAACCTGCCGAACCTTCTGTCGCATATTCAGGAAATGGAATCGATTTTCCAATTCGTTTATCCAATAGCATTACTTGCATACTTTTTCTGGCCATATTGTTTTTTCTACTTATTTGAATTTAGAAGAATTACATATTACTTACTATGCGCTCAATTATTTTATCTGCTATCGCTGACTTAGAGTTCTTGTCCAATTTAATTTCCTCATCGCGAGTGAGGATATGGACTTCATTGTAATCACTATTAAACCCTGCTTCCGAAGAGGAGACATCGTTAGCTACAATCATATCAAGCTTTTTTGATTCGAGTTTATTACGCGCATACTGAATTAAATTGTTTGTCTCCGCAGCAAAACCCACTACATAAACCCCTTCATGCTTTGAAGATACTGACGCTACGATATCTGGATTTTTTTCCATTGTAATCGTCAGCTTGTTCTCTGTAGGTTTTTTCTTTATCTTTTGATTTTGAACCTGATCTGGCCTAAAGTCAGCCACTGCTGCACACGCTATAAAAATATCGCAGCCCGACACTAGCTCTTCCATTACTGTATTGTGCATTTCTTGCGCAGACACAACACTTTTCAAATTAACACCATAAGGCGACTCTAGATTAGTCGGCCCAGAAACAAGAATCACTTGAGCTCCCAGCGACTGGCAACTACTCGCAAGGGCGTAACCCATTTTTCCAGAGCTATGATTACTGATATACCTAACCGGATCAATCGCTTCACGGGTCGGACCGGCAGTAATAACGACCCGTTTATTTTTCAAGGTTTGTTCACGGCCCAGAAAATCACCAAGTTTTTGACAAATTTCAAGAGGCTCTAACATTCTCCCAAGCCCAACGTCACCGCAGGCCTGTTCACCTGAGCCAGGCCCTAGAACAACCAATTTATCACCAAATAAATTCGACAACTCGTGTATATTTCGCTGGGTAAGCGGGTTGGACCACATTGCTTGATTCATCGCGGGTACAATCGCGACCGGCGCGTTAGACGCCAACAATAGTGTACTCAATAGATCGCTCGCCGCACCTGCTGAATACCTAGAAAGAAAATTAGCTGTCGCCGGCGCGACCACAATAATGTCAGGCCATTTGGCTAACTCTATATGCCCCATGCCCGCTTCGGCATTTGTATCAAGCAGATCAGTATGGACCGGCTCCCCAGATAAAGCCTGCATCGTTAGTGGCGTTATGAACTCAACTGCAGACGCGGTCATTACTACACGAACTTCAGCTCCAGAACGTTTGAGCTCGCGACATAGCTCGGCGGATTTATAGGCTGCAATACCCCCCGAAATAGCCAATATAATTTTTTTGCTACTCAATCGTAGATCCATGAAAACCTTGCTATATTTTGAATATAAAATAATACCAAACCATATCATTCATGGTAGTGAAGTATAAGGTATAGGGTAGTATACTTAGAAGAGAAAAAAGGGAATTACTTATAGATGAACGCTGAGGGGAATTACTATATCACCAAGTACTGCACGTACTAAACGCACAAGTACTTGGTAAAAAAACGCAAAGCCTATTTACATAGGAGTAACGTTTTCTGCCTGCGGGCCTTTATTGCCTTGACCAACAGTAAATTCTACTGATTGACCTTCAGCCAAAGTTTTAAAACCATCTGACTGAATCGCACTAAAATGAACAAAAACGTCTGGGCCGTTTTCTTGCTCAATAAAACCGAAGCCTTTAGATTCATTGAAGAACTTAACTTTACCTGTAACTCTATCTGACATAATCATATCCTGACTAAATAACATAACATAAAAACGCCGAAAAACTGGATATAACTTATGCTTACAGAATGAGCACTATTACTAGGTATTCGAAATGCAGAACATAAAAAAATAGCCGGGCTTTCTAGGCTGGCTGCAGTATACTCTTTTTAATTTTAAAAAAAAACTAATATAAACCAACACTACAAAAAGTAACTATCTAACAGCGCCTAATTACATATGAATAAAGATACACGTATCCGAATTTTCGAAAGACTCCAAGAAGAAAACCCTAACCCCAAGACGGAGTTAAACTACAGCTCACCTTTCGAGCTATTGATAGCAGTACTACTTTCCGCTCAATCTACCGACAAAGGAGTAAATAAGGCAACGAACAAACTCTATGCAATCGCAAATACTCCCGAGTCGATTTCAGCCCTCGGCCTTGATGAGCTAAAAACATATATCAAAACAATAGGCTTATATAACACGAAAGCAAAAAATATTATAAGTACATGCGATATTATCTCTACTACACATGACGGAAATGTCCCCGAATCGAGATCTGAACTAGAGGCGCTGCCCGGCGTAGGAAGAAAAACAGCCAACGTAGTATTAAATACCGCGTTCAATCAAGCCACGATGGCTGTCGACACGCACATATTTAGAGTGTCAAATCGTACAAACTTAGCCCCTGGAAAAAACGTACTCGACGTAGAGAAAAAGTTACTCAAAGTGATTCCAAAGGATTTCTTATTAAATGCTCACCACTGGTTAATTCTTCATGGAAGATATACATGCACCGCCAGAAAGCCAAAGTGCGGCGCCTGCCTAATAGAAGACCTATGCGAATACAAAAGTAAAACAGAATATTAAGAACAAAAAAGGCCATGCATAAAATTATGCACAGCCTTCAATTTAAACGATGTAAGTAACGTTACATACAACTATTAAACAGTGTTTCTCCATTCAAACCCTGCTTTTCTAGAATATCTCTCAAACGCTTGAGCGCCTCTACCTGTATCTGCCTTACCCTCTCTCGAGTCAAGCCGATTTCTTTGCCAACTTCTTCGAGAGTACTCATACGATAGCCCCGTAAACCAAATCGACGAGACAGCACTTCTTGCTGCTTACCCGATAGCTGATCCAGCCAACCATCTATGCTTCCTCTAAGATTACTGTCCTGCAGCACCTCAGCAGGATCAGACGCAGTCTCATCAGCAACCGTATCTAAAAGTGACTTATCACTACTACCACCAATTGGCATATCAACCGATGCCACCCGTTCGTT